>OJHC01000478.1_pt1 | contig 8561 bp, 7 predicted proteins | sample 1595091 | NCBI WGS metagenome assembly OJHC01 (sample SAMN05416829, study PRJEB24817) | seawater metagenome | isolation source: Sea water | place: Canada:Atlantic | collected 2013-07 | reverse complement strand
CCAATTATATAACCTGCTCCCATAACTAGAACAAAGGTTGCAACAATAGGCATTCTTAAATAAGCAGCACGCATAGGCTGCAATACATCAACTATCAACCATGTATTAAAAATTTTTAAAGTTTGAAAGAAAGTATCCCAAATCCAATCAACTCCTTTATTCCAAAAATCTGCTGTTGATATTCCTTTATTGTGGGGAATTTCATACAAATAATTAAAACCTTCCTTAAAGTAAAAAGACCCAACATAAGCAAGTATAATTCCAATAAATATTGCACCAGAAAAAAATAATGTATTTTTATATCTTTGAAAAAAAGTTAGGTTACCAAAGTAATCTATTTGTTTATTTGCCCAAGCTAAGGACAATTTATCAAGTAATATTGCAATCAAACTGATACATAAACCTGCTTCTAACGCTAATCCAATGTTCAACTGATTTAGAGCTAATAATAGATTAAATCCTAAACCTTTAGCACCTATAAACGCTGAAATTACTGCCATAGAAAAACACACCATGATAACTTGATTTACTCCAATCAAAATATCCCTTCTTGCAGTTGGGATTAATACTTTAAACATAAGTTGTAAATTATTACATCCACTCATTTTACCAGCTTCAATAACTTCAGGCGATACCCCTCTAAGACCTAACAAAGTTAGTAATATCATTGGTGGAACAGCTACAACCATAGTTATAATTACTCCAGCATGATCTCCAACACCAAAGAGAACAATTGCAGGAACCAATACTGCGTATTGAGGCATAGTCTGCATAACTAAAAGTATTGGGTATAAAGCTTTCTCCACACGTTTACTTTTGAACGCTGCAATTCCTAAACTCAAACCAAAAATAAAAGATAGTGGTGCTGCAACTAATATAAAAGAAAGTGTTTGCATCGAAGGTTTCCATTGACCAAAAATAGAAATATAAATCATAACTATAGCAGCGAATAGCGCTAGACCTTTGCCACTTAATTTATATCCAAGTACCGCTGCACCCGCAGCAACAATTGTCCAAGGCAATCCTGGCAATTCTGCCCATGAATTTTCACTTATCCAATCCCAACTTGTAAATGCAACAATAGTTTCAACACCACCTAATAAAATCTCTCTTATTAATTCTATGAGAAACGTTATAAATGAGGTTAAATTTCTTGTTATTTGTAAAACTAGAGGTCGTGTTTTAAATTCTTGAGTATCTTCATTCCAAAATTCCATTGGCATCCAATCATTCATTAAAAAAAATAATGAATCATTTATCCATATAGGTAACCATCCAAGCAAAGGAGGTAGTCTCCAAAAAACATCAAATGCATAATACCTTACTTCTGCACCAAAGAGCGTGTAAGTGCTTTGATTTGGATCTTTAATGAATTCTGCTTGACCTCTAATAAATTTATAAGTTTCTGGGACATCAATTGCAAAACATAAAGTAAAAAAAGCAACTAACAAAAATAACCATTGAAATACTTTTGGATGTTTTTTTAATAATTCCATATTTTAATCATTGTTTTTTTTTCCACCAAAAACTGTGTGAATTATTTTTGATGGATGAACAGTGCCAACAATTTGATTGTTTTCATCGATTACAGATACTGACTTTTCTTGGGTTAAAATTTTTTCAGCAACATTTTCAATTATTTCATTTCTTAAAACCTTTAAATCACTTAAATTTTCATTATTTGGTTTTTCCATCACATCTTCTATTTTTAAAACCTTCTCCCTAGGAACTTCTTCAGTAAATTTTTTCACATATTCTGTTGCTGGATTTAAAACAATGTTAGCTGGGGTATCCAATTGTTCAATTATACCATCTTTCATTATTGCAATACGGTCAGCAAGTTTTAAAGCTTCATCAAAATCGTGTGTAATAAACATAATTGTTTTTTGTAATTTTTCTTGAAGTCTCAAAAATTCATCTTGCATCTCTTTTCTAATTAATGGATCTAATGCAGAAAATGGTTCATCTAAAAACCAAATATCAGGTTCAACAGCTAATGATCTTGCAATACCTACTCTTTGTTGTTGTCCACCAGAAAGCTCTCTTGGAAAATAATTTTCTCTTCCATCAAGACCGACTAATTTTACCATTTCCATTGCTTTATTGATGCTATCTTTAATTTTAATACCCTTTATTTGAAGTGGGAAGGCAATATTTTCCACAACTGTTTTATGGGGAAGCAAGGCAAAGCTTTGAAACACCATACCCATTTTATTTCTTCGGAGATCAATCAGTTCTTTATTGCTTAATGAAAGTAAATCTTGACCTTCTATAGAAATTTTTCCAGCAGTTGCATCTGTTAATCTAGAAATACATCTTAACAATGTTGATTTCCCTGAGCCTGATAAACCCATCACAACTAACATTTCACCTTTTGAAACCTCAAAAGAGGCATTATTAACACCCACTATACATCCGTTTTCTTGAAATGTTTTAGCATCTACATTTCCATTTGCATCTTGAAGCATCTTTTTGGCATTTGTTCCAAAAATTTTGTAAACAGATTCACATTTGATTACTGTATCGGTCATAATGTTTTAATAAGTTATACGAAATAAAAATAAAAAACACTTTTTATATTATTTATACTTATCGTTTTTCTCCTTAAAAATTTTTAATAAAATAAACTCTTGTATCAATTCCAGTACTTAAAAAATTTAAAACCTCTCCTTTAACAGTAATTTTTTCATCTACCCCAACATTATTCCCACTAACTGTAAAACCTGCAAAGCATTTATTATTTTCCTTATTCCATTTAACAAACGTTTCATCAATTTTATTTCCATTAATAGTATAAATATGATGTGCTCTAAAATTCAAAAAATTGGCACCCATAATTGCGCGCTGAGGGATAATCTTTGTTGCGTTGCAGACTTTTTCATATTGCTCTAAAGACAACTTATAATGATCAGTTCCATCATAAAATGCTAAAATTCCTGATGGCAAACTTGAAATCAGTTCATTTTGCTTTCTTGTCTCTGCAATTCTTTCTTCTTCTTTTTTCATTTTAGCAATTAGCTCTTCACCCTCACCAAAAATATTATTTAAGATAGCAAAGGAAAAAATTACAATAATTATTAAGATGATAAGACCTCCAAATTGTCTAACTGGCTCAGATATCTTCTTTAGTTTATTTAAATATATATTTTGTAACATTTTTATCTATTCTTGGAATTTGCCATTTTTCCAAATTCCTTTTTTTTCTTTTCCATCGGACCATGTAAATGTTCCCTCTCCATTCATAAACCCATTGGCCCATTCCCCATTATAAGTTGCACCGTTTGGAAAAGTCAAAATACCCTTTCCACTCCACATACTATTTTTAAACTCACCTTTATAAATATATCCATTAGGCCAAGTCTCAACTCCTTGTCCTTGTTTTTGTGTGCCAACCCAATTCCCCTCATAAGTTGTTTTGTCAGTGTAAGTCCATTTACCAAAGCCATCTTTACAGTTTCCTTCACAACCTGTCTTTCGAGCTGATACTGATGTTGCGACTAAAAAACTTAAAGCTATATAAAATAAATATTTTTTCATTTTTTTTTATTTAAGTGCACGAGTAAAAAGAAATATTTTTTTCAAGATTATCACTTTTTATACCTATTGTAATTTCGTGAACTAATTCACCTGATTTTCTGTTAATTATACCTGATTCTGAGTAATTTTTTCCTTCATCAAAAGCTTTGAATAAAACTATGTCTTTATTTACAACTTTTACTTCAAATTTTACAGTTTGTGAGAGGAACAATGATAACCCGTTGATCAAAAGTTTTTCTGGTCTCTTTGCATTGATTTCAAATTTATCTAAATTTTGATCATCTAAATCTTTTGCCAAAAAAGTTTTATAATTATATTCTGAGTTCTTGAGTATTTTCTTTTCTAATTCACATACAAAACCAATTTTAATATCCTCTTGTATGTCTATATTTTTTGCAAAAGAAGAATTAAAAACTAATAGACTGATAGATATATATAAAAAAAACTTTATCATTTAATTAATAGGTCCGTAATTTGAATTTGTGCGAAAGCACATTCTTTAAAAAAAATCCCCCCCAACATTGTTGGGAGAGATTTCAATTTATTAACTGTTACCCTTATTTAGTAAAAGCTTGCCAAACACTCTTATTATCAGCTAACCATTTTTTAGCTGCATCTTCATGAGTCAATTTGTCAAGGTCAACTAAAGCAGCCATTGCACCAATGTGACTTGTAGAGAATGACATTTTTTTAAATGCCGCTGCTGCTGCTGGATGTGTTTTTGGAAAGTCTGCAGTTACAGCTTTTTTCAAATAACCATCTGGCGAACCACATTTTCCATCACCACCGTCTTCTGGTCTACAACCTGCTGAATATGGAGGGAAATCTATAAAAGTAAAACCAGCACCATCTGTGAAGTTTGGTGTCCAGTTAAATATTATAGTTCCTCTTCCTTCTTTTTCAGCTGCTTTAAGTTCAGCCCAAAGTGCATCTGCACTTCCAGCAAATTTAACAGTCCAAAGATCTCCAAGTCCTAAAGCATCAACCCTTTGAGGTATTAAATCTCCATGCCAACTTTGTGGACCTTCTAACATTCGTCCTTTTCCACCTGAATCAGGTGTTGTAAAGTTTTTAGCACAAGCTGGATTTTTTAATGCAGTCCAGTCTGGAAGACCAGGACATAGTCCTTTTTCAGCAACCCAGTTTGGATAACCCATATCTTCAAGAGTTCTAGCTTCATGATCTCCCCAATCAACCAAACCACCTTTGTCTAGTGCTGTAGTAAATGATTTTCCAAACGCAGATTCCCATACTTCATGAGATAAACTTACATCACCGATACGAATTGCTTCATAAACAGCTTGTGAGTCTGTGTTTACATATTTTACATTATTTCCCATACTTTCGAAAATTCCACCAATAACGTGAGCCATTACAATTTGGCTTGACCAGTTATGAGTTGGAATAACGATAGGTTTTTTACTATCTGCTGCATTAGATACTCCAGCAAAACTTACTGCTGAAATTACCAAGGCAGATATTAATGATATTACTTTTTTCATTATATTCTCTCTCCTTAATATTAATGTTTAAGTTAGTATGTTCTCATTTATTAAATTTATAGTCAATGGTCTTTGATTATATTATGCTGAGACTGAATTATTTAATTTATACTGATAATGCTACATACTAGTAAAGATATTAAAAATCCTGGTTTAAGAACTTTACCATCTGGAGTTGAAAGATATTATGTAAAAGGTGGTGGTCTCTCAGTTATAGAAGTTTTACCAGATGATAAAATAGAAATCATAAATGAAGAAGGAAGACAAATTTGTGAAATAATTGTTTTTAATTCAAAAGGCAAATCTGATTTATCAATTTTAAATCTAAAAGAAAATGCAAATGCTAACTTTTCAAAAAAAGCTATTGCTAATGATGAAAAAATTTCAAAACTATTTAAAAAAAAAAAATTAGATCTTAATAAGGCAAAATCATCCATTATTTTTAATGAAGATTGTTTAATGGGAGAAAAGATTACCTTAACCTCTAAAGACAAATGTATAGTTATGATTGCTGCACCTGGTGATGCAATGAATGTTCATGAACAAAATCCACCAACAGATTTAACTATTTTTTTAAATAAAGCTAAATTTATTGAAACTGATGAACAATTTATTTTGCCAGATCCACTTAGTGATCCAATTATTGAACAGCTTATAAAAAGAAGAACTGCTGAAACTTATGAAGTAAAAGCTGGTGAATATATTCAAATAATTGATCCAGGTGGAAGGCAATGTTCTGATTTTCTTGCTTTTGATACACAAAAATTAAATGACGGCATTGAAAGTATTATTGATGATAAAGCAACACGAACCTTTATGGGTGGTGCTTATCCTGGGCCTGGTTTGTTTTCAAAGTTTTATGATGGTGATCATGAAGCCATGATTGAAGTTGTGAGAGATACAGTTGGAAGACATGATACTTTCAATCTTGCTTGCACATCAAAATATTATGAAGATATGGGTTATATGGGTCATATTAATTGTACTGACAATTTTAATAATAGATTAAATAAATACGACATCAATTCTAGGAAAAGTTGGTCTGCAATAAATCTTTTTTTTAACACAGCGATAGATGCTAATAATGTTGCATCTTTTGATGAACCTTGGTCAAGACCTGGAGATTATGTTTTGTTTAGAGCTTTAAAGGATTTAACCTGTATATCATCTGCTTGTCCTTGTGATGTTGATGGTGCAAATGGCTGGAATCCAACTGATATTTTTGTTAGGACTTATTCAAAGGAAAAAAAGTATTCAAAAGCAATAGCATTTAGAATGAAAACAGACTCAGAGCCCAAACTAACTCAAGAAACAGGTTTCCATAAAAAAACTTCAGAACTGACAAGAAATTTTGTTGAGTATAAAGGTTTTTGGCTTGCTAACAATTTTACAAATTCAGGAACTATAAAAGAATATACGGCTTGTAGAGAAAGTGCGATTGCAACAGACTTATCACCTCTTAGAAAGTTTGAAATTCTTGGACCCGATGCAGAAAATTTAATGCAGTACACGCTTACTAGAAATGTAAAAAAATTATCAGTTGGGCAAGTTGTCTATACAGCCATGTGTTATGAAAATGGCTGTATGTTAGATGATGGTACTTTATTTAAATTAGGACAGGATAATTTTAGATGGATTGGTGGAGATGAATACAGCGGTGAATGGTTAAAAGAACAAGCTAAAAAGAAAAATTATAAAGTTTGGATTAAATCTGCAACAGATCATATTCATAACATTGCAGTTCAAGGTCCAAACAGTAGAAAAATTTTAGAAAAATTTGTGTGGACACCACCAATACAGCCATCGATCACTGAACTTGAATGGTTTAGATTTAATATTGCAAGAATAGATCATGAAACAGGTACGCCAATTGTTATTTCAAGAACAGGTTACACGGGTGAACTTGGTTATGAGATATGGTGTCATCCAAAAGATGCTGCAGAGGTTTGGGATAAAGTTTGGGAAGCTGGTAAAGAGTTTGATATTACTCCATTAGGCTTAGAAGCTTTAGACATGGTTCGTATTGAAGCTGGACTAATTTTTTATGGCTATGAGTTTGATGATCAAACAGATCCATTTGAAGCAGGTATTGGCTTTACAGTTCCACTTAAAACTAAAGAAGATGATTTTATAGGTAAGGAAGAATTAATTAAAAGAAAAGCAAACCCACAAAAGAAATTAGTTGGCTTAGAATTGGATGGACACGAACCTGCGGCGCATGGTGACAATGTTTATATAGGTCGAGGTCAAGTTGGTGTAATAACTAGTGGAATGTTGTCCCCAAAACTTGGAAAAAATATTGCGCTATGCAGAATTGATGTTAAATATTCCGAAATAGGATCGAAAGTAGAAATAGGAAAACTTGATGGGCACCAAAAAAGAATTATTGCTAAAGTCGTACCATTTCCATTCTATGATCCAACAAAATCTAGAGTTAAAGCTTAGATAATATTATGGATAAAGAAAAAACTCTTTTAGATTTCTGGGAAGACCAAGTTAAAAAGTCTCATACTTCAAGCAACTATTTTTTTAGAAAATCACCCTCTCATTACCATTTGATGCTGTTAGTAATGCACGCATATAAGATCAATGAAAAGCTTTCAGTAGAAGAATTGAAAACAAGACTTTTTAAAACCTCTAGACCAAAAGCAGCTTTGATAATTAATGAAGCATGTATTAAAGGATTCTTTTTTTTAGAAAAAACTTCAACTGATCAGCGAATAAAAAATATTAAGCCCAGTGAAACGTTCATTAAAGAATTTAATGATTATCTGAATACACTTAAAAATATCAGCTATTAAACACTTATTTAAGCAACTCACTAAGTTACTATTTTATATATATATTTTTTTGTTATAAAAATAATCATATTAATTGATCTTCAGAGGAATAGAATTTCAATATGTCAACACTACCAACTAAAGCTAAAGTAGTAATCATCGGTGGCGGAATTCATGGGCTAAGCACAGCTTGGAAACTTTCTGAGACTTATAAAAACCCTGGTGACATTGTAATTCTTGAAAAAAAAGATACTGCAGCGGGTGCAAGTGGAATAGCTTGTGGCGTTATTAGAAATAATTATTTCCAACCTGCTATGAGAGAATTAATGGCTCACTCAGTTTCTGTCTGGGAAAGTGATCCTAAGGCTTGGAAATATAATGCTGTTGGGTATTTACAAATATCTCCTGAAGTTATGCACGAAGATGTTGCTACAATATATGAACAACAAAAAGCTATTGGATATGAATCGGAATTTATAGAAGGTGAAAAAGAATGTACTAAATATATGAAGGGTATGTTTGACGATTGGCAAGCAACAGGAATTACATCCGTATTACATGAAAAAAAAGGTGGTTATGCATTCAACAAAGCTTCTATAAAAGCTCTAGAAGAAAAAACTAATACAAACGGAGTTAATATTATTAAGGGTGTTACGGTTACAGGCTTTAAAAAAAGTAGTACTAGTAAAGCAGTTAATGGTGTTGAGACAGACAAAGGAATTATTGAGTGCGAACAGGTAGT
>OJHC01000477.1_pt1 | contig 8565 bp, 13 predicted proteins | sample 1595091 | NCBI WGS metagenome assembly OJHC01 (sample SAMN05416829, study PRJEB24817) | seawater metagenome | isolation source: Sea water | place: Canada:Atlantic | collected 2013-07 | reverse complement strand
TCTACACAGAGTAGATCGTCGGCAGCGTCAGATGTGTATAAGAGACAGGGACATACGCAGTGTCGTCATCGAAAACCAGTAAGCCATAAAGGAGAGCCGCACATGTCGTCCCTAAATAGGAGATGTGTGTGGCGAGGGTGCAGTCCATTACGGGCAGGCAGTGGCATCATTTATATTGGTGAATACGCTATTTAACATAATATACATTATGCGAAGCGCCTTACCAAAGGAACCGGCCTTTCTGGTAGTTGGTGACGGTTACCGGGGACGACTGCTCAGCCGCGGCGGATTGGAACTGCGCCGAGCTGGCGGCCTGCGACGGTTGCTGATCGCGGTAGCTGTTGCCGCCACGGTCCTGACCGCTACGGTCAGGGATCGACGGATCGAAATATCCCGTGTCGACGACCGACAAACAAAAATCAATCTCGGTGGCCACGCGAGTTCCCTGCTGCGTGTAGCACTGACAGGTCGTCAGCGAATCGTTGATGTATTTAACCGGCTGCTGCCTCGAACGGGCTCGACCAACAATTCCGGGGTCGGTACTGGACATGCAGTACAAGCGCGGATGACTGCGCGGCTTGGTCAACTCGTCATAGGCTGGAGCGGTCGACGGCACGCCAGCGATGCGCGGCGAGTACTGGGTGACGTAATCGGCAGCAGTAACGAGCTTGGGCGCGTCGGGAACGACACCAGGCATGAGCGATTTGGCAACATCGGTGACCGACTGCTGAATGGACTTCGATTGCTCCTGGGATGAATCTGCGGCGACCTCGGGCGCTTGAGGTGCCCAGATGCGGTCATAGGCACGCCAGCACAAAACGACCGCCACCAAGGCAGCACCGACGAACATTAGAGCCTTTTTCGATGGCTTAAACTTGAAGTGATGACCGGCCTTCGCGCTGGTATAGGTGCCGAAATAGCGCTTATCGAGGGTCGGAAACGTTCGGGTCGCTTCCTTGTTGCTGGCGAGCTTTTCGACCTCGTTGACGCACCGTTCCATCTCGTATCTGGAGAGCTTGGTAGAGCCGAAGATCCGCCAGTAGTGGATGTGTTTGTTGCAGAGCCTGCGAACGTGCACGTCGATGAATCGCGGGTCCTGGGTGATCAAGTGCACCTCGTGACCCTTTTTTCGCATGATCTCGAATTCAGAGGCATAGCGCGGTACCTCCTTTCGCGGGTCACGCACGCCAAACCAGCCTTGGGCCTCGTCCACAACGATGATCGAATTTTCAGGCAGGTCATACCACTGCTGGGGGTCTTCAAAGTGATACCAGTGCGCCTGCAGCTTGTCAGGCTTGAGGTCGGTGACGTTGTGGTAATAGACCGGGCGGTCCTGCGATTTGGCGCTGATATCCACTTCTTTGATGGTGTTAAGGGTCTTGCCGTGACCCTGTAGACCGGTGCGAATGTAGAGCATGGGTTACGCCTCCAGGGTGCCAACGTTGCCGAGGGATTTTTTGCGGCCCGAGAGCTTGTCCATGCCAGCCAGGACGAAACGAGTCGTGACCGCAGCAAGGTAGATGCTGATAGCCACATCGAACTTAGCAATTCCAAGAAGGGCTTGAAGCGGACCGGGCGCGTTACCCAACTGCGAATGGATGTAGTCCTGAATCTGGCCGAGGATGACGTTGATCCCAATAAACGAAACAACACCGATACCAAGCATCTTCAGGACCATGCGGACCAACGGCCCAAGCACCTGAATGGCGACGATTACCAGATAAACAAATTGCATCACGCACCTCCTACAGAACGACCGATATACAACGCAGCCGCCACACTGGCAGCGGCAACAATGAGCCAGGACAGATCAGCAGCAAGCCCACAGATGGGCTCATAACTGAGACGGAACGTGTGGCCGCCGTTGGAGCTCAACGAGATTTGTTCAGGCGCGGGACAGGTTTTCGGAAGGAAGGCGGTAGCGTTGGAAATGATGCCAGGGACTTCGATTTCCTTTTCGTCGAGCTCGAATTTATCGCCCTGGACGAGGCCCGAAATAGTGTCTTTGTTCGACTCGTAGTCGGCCATTTTTTCATCGTTGCAACGCTGGGCCTTCTGCTGGCGAAGAATGGCGCACTGGATGGCATCACCCGAGCAGGCGACGACAGCGGTACAGGCTTCACCGGAGACGGTGGATTCAGGTGGGGTTTCCTCTTCGTCAGAGCCGTCGCCAGAGCCACTGCCGGAACCGTTTCCAGAGCCATCGCCGGAACCGTCGCCGGAGCCATCACCAGACCCATCGCCAGACCCGTCCCCTGCTCCACCGCCACCAGTACCAGGATCAGTTGGGTCGGTAGGATCGGTGGGGTCTGTCGGGTCGGTGGGGTCTGTCGGATCTGCTGGATCATTTGGAGAACAGAACGTGCCGTTGAACGTGTAGCCGCTCGGGCATTGAGAGGTGTCATCAGGCGGCGGCGTGTCGTCGGGGTTGGTGGTTTCGCTTTCACCAGGGACAGCGGCATAAGTAGGCTCGCCACCCGTACATTGAAAACCAGCGCTTACATATTCATAGGAACCAAAAAGACCAGGCGGGTCACCGCTGGTGTAAACGTAAACATTAGTCGCTCCGGTGTAGCCCCAGTTGTATTGGCAACTATTGGCACAAACACTTCCTGGCGGTTCGGCATGAGGTTCACCAACGGCAGAGGCGATCTTGGCCTGATGGAGAATAGTTTGACCGTTGGTTGATTCGCAGGGGTTGGGCGGTGCTAAACATTTGCCTGTCGCTGAGTCGAATTGAGTTGCTACCGGACAGGCATCACCGCTGCGTATTGCATTATCAAAGAGGATCATGTTGCCAGAGCTTGAGGATTTGTAATAACAATTGAATTGAGTGTCAGAAGATTTTCGAATTTCCCCATAAGCCTGGCTCCGAGCTGAAGCGCCTGCACGACAAGCGGCCTCCGGGGAGGAATAGTTACCAAGTGAGGGGTTAGAATTTAATTTCCACGAAAAATCAACAGAATAGGCGGTACTAGATAGGGCAAGAAGAAAGGAGCCAAATAGAAAGCGTAAAAAAGAAGGAGGGCAAACTAGAGTCGAGCGGCGACGGTTGGCCTCGTCCCTCAGCCTAAACGAAGTCGGTCTAATAATTCTGGCGAAAAGGAGAAAGAAGGATTTCGTATTAAACACGCCCAAAGAACAACGCAGCAAGCGCAATAAGAGTGACGGCGAAAGCATATTCATTTGGACCCATTCCCATGTTCTACAACTCCAATAAAAAAGCCCGGTGGTGGCCGGGCTATGTGTTACGTGCAATTTCCCGAAGGAGTCCGCCGATTTGCTCGGCGGCTCATGCTTCGCTCGCCTGAGCAAAAGTCGGCGGGATATTGCGGATCAGACAGCCCGACGCATGTACTTGAAGCCAGCAGCAACGACGAGAACGCCGATAGCAGCCCAGCCCAGGGTAGAAACGTCGCCTTCAACGGCGGTAACTTTGGCAGCGGCTTCAGTAGCGTCAGCCAAAGCAACGCCAGTGGTTGCAACCAGGGAACCAGCAACAATTGCAGTGTTACGGCCAAGCTGGCGGATCATTTTGCGTGCATTTTTCATGGGTATCGCCTCATAGGAGTTTTTTTAGTACGAGGAAACAAAACACGGAAATGAACAGGTTAATGGTCACGTCCTTGAGTTGAATAAAATCCTCATCGGTCATAGGCGGAGTTACTTGTAGCTCCGTCCTCATCTCCTCACCGGTGATAGAAACAGGCGTGCCGTTACAGAAGGCCTCACCCCCTGCCCCCACACTCCAGGTTCCGTCACAGGCAAGAAAATTCATTGGCTCAGCTCGCGGCAGCTACAGGCTGCTGTTTGAGCTGAACGTTAAGCGGCTTGCCGTCACCGGAGAGCCAATAGTCGAAACCGGCATTGCCGGACTTGGATGCCCAGGCAGAGACGAATACAGGGACAGATACCTGCTTGCCGTTGTGCTGGTTCCACATGTTATTCATGCCAGCTTCCATATGACGCTTGGAGAGCTTGACGGCGATTGTTTTGGTTTCATTGAGACCGTATTGATTCGGCTGTTCCACTTCGACCAAGACAGAGTTATCCGTGAACTGGTTCTGGCCAACAGTACGGGTGTTAGTGTGAAAACCACGGCAGAGACCGATTAGAGCGAGCATTGAGAAACCTCACAGGCGTTAAATTGGGCGTCTGCCCGGTAATCCGAAAAGTCGATAACCTCAGAGGCATCGAGACAATCGGGACATACAGCGAACTCGGGCGCGGTGCTGAAATCAGGAAGCGCGCTCGAATCACAGGATTGGTTAAATAGTTGGCCGATGCTGCATTGGCATAGATCGCAGTAGACACGGTCGAAATAGATCATCATTTAAGCGACCTGTAAGCGAGATAAATAAACGGGACTATTGCAGCAAGTAACGCCGGAACGACTGCAAGCGTGTCAACGGTGAAAAGATCAAGAGTGACGCGGATAAGCTGCGAAAGCATATTGACCAGTACAAGATACCCAATCAGATATAACGCAATAACTATGCTGGAACGCAGGCCCGCAACAGTGAAAAAACAACGAATGAAAGACTCAAATAAAAGCCTCATGCTGCCTCCACCGATGGTTCGACGTACCAGTCAGGACGCTGGGCGCTGAAATCGACTTTGAGGAAGCGTAGGATCGGAACGACGTTGTTCTTCTGATCGTCCATCTTCAACTTCTGGAGAGCGGCCTTAGAGAGCCCGCATTCGCAAATCTGGCTAACGTGCAAGTAGAAAGTACGGCGAGCCATAGAGGCCATAGTTTCATCCCAGCCGTAGTCTTTAATGCTGCGGTAGGTGCGAAACAGGTTAAGGGGAACACTTTCATTGGCCTTCCCGTTCTTGCCGAACTTAGTCCAACGGGCTTTAAGTGCGGCCAGCACTTTTTCATCATTAATTACTCGCATGGAGATACCTTCAAAGGCCGCAAACAGTTCTTTTGTAACGTGTTCCCAACACCACTCAATAAAGCATTCGCCCTGCTCTTCCCTTTCTTCCTGGTAGTCGCAGAGTTTCCAAAGGTTGGTCGGGACATTCCGACGCTCAAGCCAACGATGCATAACGGTGGCTTCGAGACGGAGTAAGTTTTCTGCCCACTCGATAAGAGCGGGGTTTTGCAGAACGGCGAGCAGTCGGCGTGCTGCGAAAGCTTGGCGGGGAATGAAATTAGAGTTGCCATAGGCGCGTGCTGCCTTGATGGCTTCGTCTAACTGAAGGCGAAATTCCGGCCCCTTCAGATAGGCTTTCAGACGGCGAAGACGAGATTCTTTCGAACCCCAATAAGCCGTTGTCTGATAGTCATCGCCACGGTTGCGGGTCTGGCCGTTGCTCACACCGCGAAGCGCCTGGAGTAGCTGCAGGGCTGTGCGGGAGTCGGGGAGGCGAACCGAATAAGTGCAGTCGAGGCAATAGACCTCGGCGTTCTGCCAATCGAGCATGGCATGCAGTTTCGGATACGAACCGGCCAGCCACTTGAGCATCACTTCCCCGCCCTTGCGGATCGAGGTCGGGCCAAAAACATTGTGGCCCTGGAGAAGCTTGGCAGGACTGGCCTTCATCTCTACGCCGGGCTGAACACGCTTTCCAAGTGACTGATGGAAAACCTTAAAGGAAAGAGGCGTGAAGCTGGTCGGGAGCGATTCGAATGGATGGCGTAGACCTTCGACGTGATAGCCACCCTTGCCGTCTGGCAGAACAGTGGTTGCCTGAAGCGGAACGCCCAACGATTCCAGATCGACCATAAGCAGTTCGTTGCCACGCTTACCGGTGCTGGTAGCAATGGCATCGACCCGAAACGGTACGAAGAGGTGGATTTTGTCGAGCACGGTGAAATCCCTGTCAAGACCCCGCAAAAGATGCCGCACGGTATCAATAGTGATCCTTTGTGGTCAAGCGCAATTTGACCCTTGCAGGTATCATCATTGATACCCATCAAAAAGCGCGAGGTTTACGCTAAGTGCACAATCAATTTGACGAAGGCAGAAAAGCCGTGAGCGTCAAAGACGCCGTTAGGAACGCCCGAAAAATCAAGGGCTTAACGCAGAAGCAAGCTGCCGAGCAGTGCGGCATTAGCGTTGCCCAATACAAACGCTACGAAAGTGGCATTAGTGAGCCTAGAAAGGATGCACTTGTAAAACTCGCAAAGGGTTTGGGCATTTCGACTGATGAGATCGTTTTGGACTACGGCGAGCGATCGGTGAAGGAAGAACTTCGAGCAATGTTCAGCCAGATAGAAGCGCTATCTGAGGACGAGCAGAGGCTGGTAAAAACAGCCATCAGGAACACCCTTCTAGGAATAAGAATGGAGCAACTGCGATAAGCGCAGTGCTGCACGAAGAACCGAGGAAAAGTGCAACCATTGCACAAGAGTCCACCATTAGAGAAGGTGGACCCGGCTGCGCCGGTGAAGCCAGGAGAAGACCGGAAGTGAAATGGATTCTGCTAGTGGGAATAGCCCTAAGCGCCGACAAAGAAATGGGCTCATTCGAAACGGAAAAAGCCTGCAACGAAGCAGCAGATACGTTCATCGAAATAACTAGAGTGGTGAATTCCGTCGCTGTTTGTATCGATGAAAAAACAGCGATCGCGCTAGGCATCAAGGAAAAGCACCGCTGAACGCTACCGAATTACCATGACCTGACCAGCTCAGGTGCTACCGGTCCTGGGAGACTGCAAGGCGATGCCAGCAGCAGCCGAGGTAGCCGGTTTGGTTGATCAGCACGCGGGTTGAGTTTTGCGGGGGACAACAGGACGGGGACGCGAAAGAGCCTCCAGGGTGCCGCTAAGGCCGCTGGGGGCCTTTTTTTGTGGGTCGATGGTTGCGGCCGCTGCGCGGGTGCCGTCGCAGTGACCAGGTTGGCCAGGCTGGAGAAAGTGCCGGCGACTAATATGCCGCAAGCGGCATGATCGAGGTTGAATTATAGTAACGTTACTTTATCTATTGCGCGGGAGGGGTTGATAGCAACATGCAATTAGAGTATTTACGGTAACGTTACTATAATTAAATCACAGACAACGAAACGGACCGACCGCCATGATCGATCAAGCAGACAAGCAAACCCAAGCCCTCCCCCTGGAACAGCAGCCAGCCAAACGCAAGCGCGGACGGCCTGCTACAGGCAAAGCGATGACACCAGCCGAAAAGCAGCGCGCATATCGCGAGCGGACGAAGAGAAGTAACGTTACCGTAAATGCGAACTATGATACTTGGCTGGTAGACCAGGCAAAAATGATTCAGGAGCTTGAATCAAAGCTAGCTGCGGCGATCGCCAGAGCAGAAGAAGCAGAGAAGGCGAATAAAGGTAACGTTGCCGAAAATACGCTAGAGGACTCGGGCGAGTGGACACTAGAGTTCAAATTCCCACGGAGCGGCGGGTGGGTTTCATGCGATGAACCATCAACCGACTTATTAAGCGGAAAGCCTAAGAATTTCAAGAAAGTAGCTGAGCATGTACGACTGATGAATGATAAAGAGAAGGACAGCAAGGGTCCAAAAACAGCATGGAGAGCGGTTAGAGATGACGGTTTGATATTCGAGCCTAAAGTTCCAAGATCGCGCGGCAAGCGTCCTGCAGCGCAGTAAGACGAAAATCCAGAATGGCGCCCTCCTCATCGAGCTGGGAGGTGCGCCGCCGAAGATCGCGCACCTCGGAAAACAGACGAGGGTAATCATTCAAAACGTGCAGTACGGCTTCCAGGTCACTCGGACCTCGACCAGCCGCGAAGAGGCGTGCCTGTTTGACCAGGTGCGGGGGAATTTCGAGAGGGATGGAAGCGCTTCGCATAATGGACGTTACATTAAATCGACCCCGGTGCCGTGGCAATCTTCCGGAGCCGATTAAACGTAACGTTACTGATTATGCGAACTCATAGGATTGAGATTCGTATGCTCTTCACATACGGCTTCGGCCTTCGCTGGTCACCCCAGCTAATCTGTTCCTAAGATCATCGGTCTATGCGGCCGCCTGAGCCTGATTACATGTACGGCGACGTGCAGGCATTCAGCGCAGCAAAAGACAATTACGGCGCTTCCGTTTGGTTTGGCTCTAACCCCTAGACGGACGCCTGCTCAACCAGAGCGCCACCGGCCGCTCGCAGTTCGACAACTTTCCATCTGACGGTTTGCTCGGGAGCCGCTTGGACACACCGTCGTTTCGTCTCGCTTTAGCCAATCTCGCTAATGTCCCCCGACCTCAACGGTCGCAAGTCGACCGTTCTTGGCTGAGGCCTCGGCACAGCACAGCGTGTGCGCCGCGACTGATTCGGGACACAGCGTCAGATACGCGGGCATCGGGACTAGGGCTGTCCGCCCAGCCGCCAGCGATGCAGCCTGGCCGCCCAGGTCTGCGGGCGTTTGGCGGTATGCGCGCGACGCCAGGCCTCCGCAACGGCGAGACTGGCCTCAGCCAAGGTCGGGTTGATATGCACAGTGCGGCGCAGCTTGTTCAAGCCAAGCTTGTGTTTCATTGCCAGCACAAATACTGCAAGCGTTTCGCTCGCTCCTTCACCAACAAGCGTGACGCCAATGATGCGGTCGCGCCCGCGCTCGGTGAGCACCTTGAGGAAGCCGCT
>OJHC01000467.1_pt1 | contig 8794 bp, 5 predicted proteins | sample 1595091 | NCBI WGS metagenome assembly OJHC01 (sample SAMN05416829, study PRJEB24817) | seawater metagenome | isolation source: Sea water | place: Canada:Atlantic | collected 2013-07 | reverse complement strand
TACTTTAAAAGAGTTTATTAAATAATCATCTATAAAAATAATTTTTGGTGGGCCCGCCAGGACTCGAACCTGGGACCAATACATTATGAGTGTACTGCTCTAACCAACTGAGCTACAGGCCCTAAAAATTAAACTTTAATTATATTATAATGTAACCGATGTCTAGCATAGGTAAAAGATAATGAAAATGGTGGGACTGGTTGGTTACGCTCCAACTACCCCTGCAATGTCAATGCAGTACTCTACTATTGAGCTACAGTCCCACAAGTAAGTGTATTAATTAATATTTAACTAGATGTATATACATTTGTTTTTTCTCCAATTGAATACATGATGGATAAATTCACCCAGAAAATAGTTAAATTATAATCAGCAAAAAAAGCTCCACTAGGTAAAAGGGGGATAAATGAGGTAATTAAAAAAATTAAACAGCCTAATTGTAGGGAATTATTAGAATTAATAATAATCCTAATTTTACTGAAGATTAAATTAAACAAAATAAAAAGTAAGATCATACTTCCTACCAACCCATGTTCAGACAAAAACTCGAAATAAATTTGATGTGGATGGGTACTACAAAGGTATTTGCTATTTTTTTCATTTGAACATGTCTCTACTCTATAATTTTTATTCCCCACTCCAAAAACTGGATATTTTTTAAAAACCTCAAATCCAGATTGGTAAAGACGAATATAAAGGTTATCTTTAAGTTTATTTTGTTTATTTAACTCATTATTGACCTGAAAAACTGAAATTATTGGTTTAAGAAATTGACCCCCATACCTTAATTTTAAAAAATTAGAGGTATTAAACAAAAAGACAAATATTAAAATTAATAATAAAATTGAAAATATTTTTTCTTTGAATTTAAAAAAATCATTAAAAAAATAGAATAAAAAAAAACCAGAAACAGCTCTAATTGCATTAGATCTTTCACCTGTTAAAATTATTGCAGTGATAAAAAATATAGAAAAAATTAAAATGATATACTTGTACTTATTTGAGGTATTTTTATTTATATAAAACAAATACCCAATTATAATTAAATAAAATCCATTAATGTATCCACCCACAATTGGCTCATCTTTAAAAAAACTAACTATCCTTTGACCATATTCTTCGCCATAACCAAGAATATTTTGACCGAAAAAACTTTCGATGTAAGTGTCTAAAGACAAAATGAATAAAGTGGTTATCCATGCAATCAAAACTCTATTAATAAAACTTTTGTTATAAAAAAAATAATTGAATGCTAAAAATAGTACGCCAAATCTAATAAAACCAAAATTTCTATTAGCACTTATTGAAAAATCTTTTGCAACAATGGAATTAAAAACCAAATATAAACAAAGTAATATTATAAGTTTTATGGTTTTATTAGATAAAAACTTAAAATCTTTTTTGTAAAATATTAAGAAAATAAACGAAATGTCAATTAGTAGAATATTCACCAGTGAAATAGCTGGTCCAATAATTATTGATGCGGGTATAAAAGAAAATAAGAAAAGGAAATAATAATTAAGAATTTTACTGTTCATTTAATTAATTTAATACTCTATTAAATTTTAAAAATAAATAAGATCCATGTTATTTAAACAAATAAGTTTGCTTAGCTCTCTAGAAAGCTTTTTAACTGTTTGGATCTGCTTGGGTGTTTTAATTTTCTTAAAGCTTTAGCCTCTATCTGTCTAATACGCTCTCTTGTTACAGAAAACTGAAGACCCACTTCTTCAAGAGTATGGTCTGTATTCATTCCAACACCAAATCTCATTCTAAGAACTCTTTCTTCTCTTGGTGTTAAAGTTGATAAAATTTTAGTCGTAGCTTCACCTAAATTTGACTTAATAGCTTGTTCTAAAGGTGCTAATGCTTTTGTATCTTCGATAAAATCACCCAAACTACTATCCTCTTCATCTCCAACTGGTTTTTCAAGAGATACCGGTTCTTTTGATATTTTTAAAACTTTTCTAACTTTGTCTAAAGGCATTCTTAATTTTTGCGCTAGTTCTTCGGGTGTAGCTTCTCTACCAAATTCACTTAAAATTAATCTTTGGGTTCTGACAATTTTATTAATAGTTTCAATCATGTGGACTGGAATTCTTATTGTACGAGCTTGGTCAGCAATAGATCTAGTGATAGCTTGTCTGATCCACCAAGTAGCATATGTTGAAAACTTATAACCTCTTCTATATTCAAATTTGTCTACTGCCTTCATAAGCCCAATATTTCCTTCTTGAATAAGATCTAAAAATTGAAGTCCTCTATTTGTATATTTTTTTGCAATTGAAATTACCAATCTTAAGTTTGCTTCAACCATTTCTTTTTTTGCAATTCTAGATTCTTTTTCACCTTTTTGAACTCTGCTAACTATTTTTTTATAATCAGTTACTGAAATTCCAAGTTTATGACTAATCTCAATTAATCTCTCTCTTATGTTTTTAAATTCATCTTTATTTTTAGAAAAAAACTGCTTCCACATGGGGTTAGTATCTAAAAACTTTTTAAGATTTGGATTTATTTCATTACCTATATAAAATTTGATAAATTCATTTCTTGGAATTTTTTGATCCATCGCCAGTCTTAAAAGGTTTCCCTCTAATGAAACAATTTTTTTATTTTCCACATAGTGCTTTTGAACCAATTCTTCTAGTACAGAGGGTGACAATTGTAATGATTTAATATTTTCTAAAATATCACCTACAATTTTATCATGTCCTTTTTCTTTAGCAGCTGAGAAACTTACTGCGTTTAAAATACAATCAAGTTTTTCTTTTTGATACTTAATTAATTTTGCATATTCTTTTGTTAAAGTGTTTACAGTTTTTAAAACTTTTGGTTTGATTTCAGTTTCCATTGCTGCAAGCGTTGGATTAAACTCATCATCATCTCCATTATTTTCGGTATTCTTATCAGTTTCACCAGAGTTTCTTTGCTTGGCACTTGGACCTGTATTTTCGTCTTCCATGTAGTTAGTATCAATATCAATAATTTCTCTAACTAAAATTTCATCACTTTGAAGTTTTTCATCCCACTCTACAAATTGCTGTGCAGTAATTGGGCTTTGTGCTAATGCGATAAGCATTACATCTTTTCCAGCCTCTATTCTTTTTGCAATTGCAATTTCACCTTCACGAGATAAAAGCTCTACTCCACCCATCTCTCTTAAATACATTCTTATAGGATCATCACTTTTTTCAATAGTCTTACCTTCTTCTTTAGATGAACCTTCTTTTTTTCTCAAAACTTTAAAATCAGATTTTTTTTCAACCAATGCTACACTCTCATCAAGAATGTGCATGAAAGCTTGTTCTAAATTTTCGTCTGAAAGATTTCTTTTACCTAATGATTTATTTAACTCGTCAAAAGTTATAAATCCTCTATGGGTTCCACGACCCATAAGTCTAGCAAATGATTTTGTAATTATTCTTTCCACAATAGTATATCTGAGATGACTTATATAAGCCCAATTTGAGAAAAATCCACGTATTTTTTGAGGGATTTAATTGATGTTTTTTTGTTTTTTTAGCTCTCTTATTTCATTGAAAGTACTTTCACTTAAATCTTTAGAAAACTTCGACTCGAGCTCTTCAATCCTAAACTCTAAATCGTAGTTTTTAAGGTCTCTAGTGACTTCCTCTAATAATTCAAACATTTTATTCTGATCATTTTGGTGATTATTTAAAATATGTTTTATTGAGGCAAATTTAAAGATCTTTTCAGTTAATTGAGGATCGATTGGAATTTGATTTAAGGTAAGTTTTTCTCCACTCTTTAGTTTAGTTATCAAGGTTTCAAGAATTAATTTATTTTCTTCACTAAATAGATTTATATTTTCAATCATGTGAATATTTTCTTGAAATAAATCTAAATTATTCATTACCAAATAAAGTAATGAGAACTCTTTAAGTTCCACACCACTCAATAATTTACTTTCGTTAAAGTGTTTTTGAGTAGACTGTAATGATTTAACTTTTTTAGTATAAAATTGTTTTTTTCCCACATTGCTATGTGGAGTTAAAGATGAAATTTTCTCCAAGAAAAACTCTAGTACATATTTTTTTATAAAATCATCTTTAATAGTTGCAGCAATAGCTCTTAATTTTTTTTCAAAAATTGCCATTGATGAAGGATTGTTATCAGTTTGCTGTTTATAATGGTTAAATATGAACTGATGAATTGAAATTTTTGCTTGTTTGGTAAAATCAATAAAGTTTGCTTTACCATTTTTATTTGCATAGCTATCAGGGTCTTCTCCATCTGGCAAAAAAAGAAACGAAATTTGTTTTTCTGGTTGTAGCTCTTTAATTGAATTTTCTGCCGCTCTAACTGCTGCTTTGTATCCACTTTCATCACCATCAAAACAAATAATGATGTCTTCAAAGAATTGGTTAAGCATTAAAATTTGTCTATCCGTTAAAGAAGTTCCAAGATTAGCTACAACATTCTCAATTCCATTTTTACTTAAGCCAACCACATCCATATACCCCTCAACCAAATATACATGATCTATTTTATTAGATAATCTTCTAGCTAAATCTAAATTATATAAGTTAGAACCCTTTTTAAAAAAAGGTGTTTCAGGAGAATTAATATATTTTGCTGAATAACTATTTTCCTGGATGGTTCTTCCTCCTAATCCAATAGGTTGACCTGAAATATTGTTAATTGGAAATATTATTCTATCTCGAAATCTTTCAATGTAGGTATTCTTTTTGTCATCTAAATAAAAAAGACCACTTTCAACTAAAACTTTTTCACTAAATTCATCTTTTAATTTTTCATAAAAATTAGAGTTTCTTTCAACAAACCCTATTTTAAAATTTTTGACTTCATCTTTACTAAGGTTTCTTTTTTTTAAATAGTCTCTTGCAATAGTTAAGCTTTCATTTTTTAAAATTTCATCATGATAAAATTGAACATATTGATTGTAGATTGAGCAGTATTCTTGCCAATTTTTTTCACGTTCTTCATCTTGTTTTGAAAACGTATAAGGTCTCATACCTGCAAGATTTGCTAATGATTTTACCGCTTCTCCAAATTTCAAATTTTGAGTTTTCATTACAAAATCAAAAATATTTCCATGTTCCGATGTTGCAAAACAATGATAAAATTCCTTCTCATCATTAACTGTAAATGAAGGTGTTTTTTCAGTTTTAAAGGGTGATAAACCTACAAATTCTTTGCCTCTTTTTTTTAGACTGACAGACTTTGATACAACTGTCGAAACCTTTAAACGAGTTTTAATTTCGTCTAAATACTCTTTTGGGTATTTCATTATTTATTCAGTAGTTCTTTAAGCAGAGGTCCAGCTTTAGCAAAATCTAGATTGTCAGGGTATGACTTTTTCAATTCACCCATTACTTTACCCATGTCTTTAATTGATGCAGCACCCAATTTACTTATTGTATCTACACATATTTTTTTAGTTTCTTCATCACTTAACTGCTGTGGTAAAAAACTAGATAAAAGATCAAATTCATTTTGCTCAACTTCTAACAAATCCATTCTCTCATTTTTTTTATAGATCTCTATTGATTCGGTTCTTTGCTTAATCATTTTCTTTAAAAGTTTTTTAATATCTTCATCATCTGTTTCTTTAATGTTGGCGCCAGATCGATTGATAATATCAAGGTCTTTTATGCCAGATAAAATTAACCTGTAGGTTGAGATTTCAACCTTATTTTTTGATTTTAGAGAATTTTTATAGTTAGTTTCAATTTTTTCTTTCAATGTCATAATATTTTTTAATCTACTGCAAAGTGAAAATTCTTCAAAAGAAAAATTGTTTTTTTATAATTTTATAATACATCTCTGTTGCGATAATTAGGGTTTTATTGTATTAACCTTTAACTCATGAGTTGTAATTGATCAAAAAAGCAAAAAAGATTAGCTCTAACAAAATCTCACAGATTCACACAGGCGTTTTAGTTCTTGAAAATAAAACTATCTTTAAAGGAGTTGGTATTGGCTATCAAGGAACAGCGACAGGTGAAGTATGCTTCAATACTTCTCTAACAGGATATCAAGAAATTATATCAGACCCTTCATATGCTGGACAAATTATCAATTTTACCTTTCCTCACGTTGGTAACGTTGGAACTAACAAGCAAGATTTAGAGTCTGATAAAGTTTGGACCAAAGGTGTAATTTTTAACTCTGAAATAACAAGCCCTTCTAATTATAGATCTTTAGTTAATTTAGACCTGTGGTTAAAAAAAAATAAAATTGTTGGGATCACTGGTTTAGATACTAGAGGTTTAACTAATCATATTAGAGATAAGGGGGCCCCTAAAGGTACTATTTCTTTTTCTAATAAAGGTAATTTCAATATTAGTAAATTAGCAAATATTACAGCAAAGTGGAGTGGATTAAATAATTTAGATTTAGCAGAACAAGTAACTACTAAAAAAAATTATATTTGGTCAGGTTTTAAAACTTGGAAAAAAGAAACTGGTTATTTAAAAAATAAAAAAAATTCATTACATGTTGTTGCAATTGACTATGGGATAAAGAAAAATATTCTAAGATATTTCTCAGATCTTAATTGTAAAGTAACAGTGGTTTCGTGCAAAACGAGTGCAAAAGACATCCTTAAATTAAAGCCAAATGGGATCTTTTTATCTAATGGCCCTGGTGACCCTGCAGCAACTGGTAAATATGCAATTGAAATCATTAAAGAATTAATCAAAAATAATTTACCTATTTTTGGTATTTGTCTTGGTCATCAAATTCTAGCTCTAGCACTTGGTGCAAAAACTAAAAAAATGAAACTAGGTCATAGAGGTGCCAATCATCCAGTTAAAAACTTAATTAAAGATAATGTTGAAATCACTAGTCAAAATCATGGCTTTGAAATTGTAAGAGCAACATTACCAAAAAATATTCAAATCACTCACAAGTCTTTATTTGATAATTGCATTGAAGGAATTAGATTAAAAAATAAACCTGTTTTTTCTGTTCAATATCACCCTGAATCAAATCCAGGACCACAAGATAGTGTTTACTTATTTGAAGAATTTATTAACAACATAAAAAAAAATGCCAAAAAGAAAAGATCTTAAAACTATATTAGTCGTTGGTGCTGGACCAATAATCATTGGTCAAGCCTGTGAGTTTGACTACTCAGGGACACAAGCCTGTAAAGCCCTTAAAGATGAAGGTTATAAAGTTATTTTAATCAACTCTAACCCAGCAACGATCATGACGGACCCTGGTGTTGCGGATAAAACTTATATTGAGCCAATAACGTTAGAGGTATTAGAGAAAATTCTAAAAAAAGAAAAGCCAGACGCAATTTTACCAACAATGGGTGGACAAACTGCTTTGAATTTAGCAATGGAAGCAGAGAAAAAGGGAATTCTTAAAAAATATAAAATTGAATTAATTGGAGCTAATTCTAAAGCGATCTCAAACGCAGAGGACAGAAAAAAATTCAGAAAAAACATGTTGGATATTGGTTTGGACTTACCAAAATCTAAAGTGGTAAATCATGTTAGAGATGCTGCAAAAGCTTTAAAACAAATTGGGTTGCCTGCAATCATTAGACCTGCTTTTACTTTAGGTGGTTTGGGTGGAGGAATAGCTAAAACTGAAAAAGAATATCTTAAAATAGTTAAAGATGGTTTACACGAATCCCCTGTTAGCCAAATTTTAATTGAAGAATGCCTTGAGGGTTGGAAAGAATTTGAAATGGAAGTTGTAAGAGATAAAAAAGATAACTGTATTATTATTTGTTCTATTGAAAACATTGATCCAATGGGAATTCACACAGGAGATTCAATTACCGTTGCACCCGCTCTAACACTTACTGATAAAGAATATCAAGTTATGAGAAATGCCTCAATTGCTTGTCTTAGAAAAATTGGAGTAGAAACAGGTGGATCAAATGTTCAATTTGCAATCAATCCTAAAGATGGCAGAATGGTTATTATTGAAATGAACCCAAGAGTGTCACGTTCATCTGCCCTTGCATCTAAAGCAACTGGATTTCCAATTGCAAAAGTTGCAGCAAAACTAGCAGTTGGTTACACCCTTGATGAATTAAAAAATGAAATTACTAAAACAACGCCTGCTTCTTTTGAACCTAGTATTGATTACGTCGTAACTAAAATACCAAGGTTTACCTTTGAAAAATTCTCTACTTCTGAAGCGGTTCTTGGAACATCCATGAAATCAGTTGGTGAAGCAATGGCAATTGGGAGAAACTTTAAAGAATCTCTTCAAAAAGCATTGGTTTCTCTTGAAATTGGCTTTTCAGGCTTAGATCGAATTTTTCCACTTAACAAAAAAGAAATAGAAAAAGAACTTAAAAAAAATATTCCAAACAGAATATTGTTAGCTGCTGAAGCATTTAGAAAAAAAATAAGTATTAAAAGAGTTCACCAACTTTGTAAAATAGACCCTTGGTTTTTAGAGCAAATAAAAGAAATTGTTGATGAAGAAAATAAAATACAAAAAAGAGGTCTTCCTAAAGATTATAATGAGTTTAACAGAATTAAATCAATAGGTTTTTCTGATAAAAAATTATCAGAGATTACTAAAATTTCTGAAGAACTTGTTAGAAAAAAAAGAACTGCTTTAAAAGTATTACCAGTTTACAAAAAAGTAGATACCTGTGCTGCTGAATTTAAATCGTTCACCCCTTACATGTATTCAACCTATCAAAGAAATTATGCGCTAAATACAGAGTGTGAAGCAGAACCTTCTTCAAGAAAAAAAATTATAATCTTAGGTGGTGGGCCAAACCGTATAGGCCAAGGTATTGAGTTTGATTATTGTTGTTGCCAAGCAAGTT
>OJHC01000460.1_pt1 | contig 8945 bp, 10 predicted proteins | sample 1595091 | NCBI WGS metagenome assembly OJHC01 (sample SAMN05416829, study PRJEB24817) | seawater metagenome | isolation source: Sea water | place: Canada:Atlantic | collected 2013-07 | reverse complement strand
TAGATCGTCGGCAGCGTCAGATGTGTATAAGAGACAGATGTAGAGACGGTTAATTTTATTGATATTTTATTATTAGGAGAAAAATGGATAAATCTAGAATCTGCTACTTACGCTTATATTTTTTATTTTAACTTAGTATCAATCTTCTCTCTGACTTTACTATTTTGGATTAGAAAAAATATTAATCTTAAGGATTTTTTTATTATAAGTTTTGAGGTTTTTTCTATAGTGGTTATTTTTAAATACCTACCTCTAATATTAGCTTTTACAATGTATTTTTGTTTTATGCACTCCACTAAACACATTTTATCATTAGCGGTAGAGCTGAATGGTAGTAATGTCTATGCGGGAATAAAGTTGTTTGCTAAAAAAGCTGCGCCACTAACAATTATTACTTTTGCAATGTCTTTAATAATGTTATTTTATTTAAGCAAAGAGTTTTCAGTTGATAAATCAATATTGAAAATAATTTTTATTGGATTGGCTGCTCTTACGTTACCACACATAATACTTGAATATATTTATGGAAAATACAAATAAATCAAACAATCCTTTAACTATTTTATTGGCTAGCCCAAGAGGATTCTGCGCTGGAGTGGATCGTGCAGTTGAGATTGTGAAGAAAAGTATAAAAAAATTTGGGACCCCCGTTTATGTGCGTCACGAAATTGTCCACAATAAGCATGTAGTAAAAGAGCTGGAAAAAATTGGAACTATTTTTGTTGGAGAGCTAGATGAGGTTAAAGACAAAACAAGACCTGTAATTTTTTCAGCTCATGGCGTTTCTAAAGAGGTTGTTAAAAACGCTCAATTAAAAAACCTCACTTTTATCGATGCTACCTGTCCTCTAGTATCCAAAGTTCACAGAGAAGCTGAAATGCTTAATAAGCAGGGCTATCATATCTATCTCATTGGCCATGAGAACCACCCAGAAGTAATTGGCACTATGGGTCAGTTGGATGATGGCAGTATAGAACTAATTCAAAGTAAGAAAGATGTTTATAATATTGTCCTACCCCTCAACGAGCAAAAATTCGCATACATCACACAGACAACCTTATCAGTAGATGACACTGCTGAAATAATCGAGGAAATTAAAACCAAAATACCGAATATAAAAAGTCCTATTAAAGAAGACATTTGTTACGCAACAACCAATAGGCAAAATGCAGTGAAAGCCATTGCAGAAAAATGTGATTTATTCCTGGTTATAGGAAGTGAAAATTCATCAAATTCACAAAGATTAGTGGAGGTGGCAAAAAAAAATGGCTGCACTAATAGTTTTTTGATGCATGAAAATGCCGACCTACCTATTGATAAAATTTTGACATGCAAACAACTTGGATTATCTTCGGGAGCTTCTGCCCCTGAAATTTTAGTTGAAAATATTATTACCCAGATTAACAAAATAAGGAGCACAAAGGTAGAGGAGATTTCTACCGTTGAAGAAAATGTTTCATTTAAACTTCCAAGAGATCTGCAGTAATGGCCATTTATACTAAAGTCGATACTCATGAAGCCAAATCTATTCTTAAAAATTATAATCTTGGAGAATTGAAAAAAATTCAAGGAATCAAGAAAGGTATTGAAAATACAAATTATTTATTAATTACTACTACTGGCAAATTCATTCTCACACTATTTGAAAAAAGAGTTAAAGCAAAAGAGCTACCTTTTTTTATGAATTTAATGCTTGGCTTAAATGATAGAAAAATTCTTTGTCCAAAACCTATAAAAAATAAAAATAAAAAAACTTTATTTCAAATTAAAAATAGACAAGCAGCTATTTGTAGCTTTGTTTATGGCAAAGAAAAAACTAGTCACACACTTTCTGAATGCCGTTCGATTGGAAAAAATATAGCCAAACTGCACATGGTTGGAAAAAAAATAAAATTACACAGAGCAAATAATCTTTCCATAAAATCATGGATTGCTCTTAATCAATCTATCAAAACTAAAGCTAATAAAAAAATTCCAAATATTTATAGTTTTATTAATACTCTTTTATTGGATTTGAAAAAAAAATGGCCATCTCAACTTCCCACAGGAATTATTCATGGTGATCTTTTTCCTGATAACATTTTTTTTAATAAAAAAAAATTTGCTGGGTTTATTGACTTCTACTTCTCCTGCTCAGACTTTTTAATCTACGATATTGCTATTTGCATAAACGCCATGTGCTTTGATAAAAAAATTAAGTTTAATAAATTAAAAGCAAACGCTTTACTTAAAGGATACTCTTCTCAAAGAAAAATTTCAAAAAAAGAATTTACTGCTTTACCGCAGCTATTGTTGGGAGCGTCGATTAGATTTTTTCTAACGAGATTACACGATTCTATTAATAGGCAAAAAGGTGCCGTTGTTAAAGTTAAAAACCCAAACGAATTTTTAAAGAGAATACAATTTTATATTAATACAAAGAATGTGAATAAATTATTTTACTAATGAAAAAAAAAATTACTATTTATACAGACGGGGCATGCTCCGGAAACCCAGGTAAGGGTGGTTGGGCAGCTGTGATTATAGAAGATAAAAACGAAAAAACTATCTCTGGGTCTGAACCGCTAACTACCAATAATCGCATGGAATTATCGGCTGTTATTAATGCTTTAAAAGAAGTTGGCTCAGCTGAACTCGATATCTATACAGATTCGAAGTATGTAAAAAATGGAATTGAAAGCTGGATTAAAAATTGGAAAATGAACGGATGGATGACAGCTGCAAAACAACCTGTAAAAAACAAAGATTTATGGCTTGAGCTAGACATCCTGGTAAGTAAAAAAGAAATAGAATGGAAGTGGGTCAAGGGTCATTCTAACGACCACTACAATACTATTGTGGATGAAGCGGCAAGAAAAGCTATCCGCTAGAGTTGTTGCTAGCTTTTTTTTCTATATAGCTTTTTAATATTTCTAAATTACCTTCCAAGACTATAAAACTCTCTTCTTTTGAAAATATTTTTTTCACAAAATCTGGCATGGGTGGTTCCTTGTCTATAGCACTCACAATTGCATCAGGAAATTTACAAGCATGAGCTGTTTCAAGACAAAAATATGAAAAATTGTCAGATAAACTACCTGACTTTTTTAATGCTTTAAATCCAATGGCTGAATGTGGATCTAAAACAAAATTGTGTTCTTGATAAACCTTTTTAATTGTTTGTAATGTTTCTTCTTCGGATACGCTGTGCGCTAAAAAACTTTCCTGAAGGTTAGAAAGTTCAGTTTTATTCAATTGAAATTCTTTTTTATTTTTTAAATTATTCATCAAAGCTACTACTCTAGATTCATCCTGGTTACATATTTCAAATAATATTCTTTCAAAATTACTTGCCACTTGAATGTCCATACTGGGTGAAACAGAAGGATTCACTTTGGAAGGCTGGTACAATCCTGTGCTTAAACACTTTTCTAATAAATTATTATGATTACTTGCTATGATTAACTTTTCTATGGGAAGTCCCATTTGTTTAGCAATATAGCCTGCATAAATATCACCAAAGTTTCCTGTAGGAACAGAAACTATCATTCTCTTTTCTGTTTCCTTCTGCCTTAAATAAATAAAAAAATAATAAACTATTTGAGCCACTATCCTTGCCCAATTAATAGAATTAACTCCAGACATCTGAATACTGTTTCTAAATTTTTGATCATTAAACATTTCTTTGACTAAATACTGGCAATCATCAAATGTTCCTTTAATTGCAATATTGTAGACATTCTTGTCCAGCACTGTCGTCATAAGTCTTCTTTGTGTTTCTGAAATCTTATTTTCAGGATGCAAAACAAAAATGTTTAAATATTTTTTACTTTTCAGGGCATCGATAGCTGCAGCTCCTGTATCACCAGAAGTAGCTGTAATTAAGTTCATTTTATTTTTACTTTTATTCAAGAGATTCTCATACATATTACCTAGCACTTGCATTGCGATATCTTTGAACGCGAGAGTTGGTCCATGAAAGAGTTCTACACAAGAAATGTTATCTATTAATTTTAGATCAACAATTTTTTCATTTCTGAAAACTGAATATGACTTACTGATAATGCCTTTAAGTTCCTCTGGGGAAAAGGCATCTCCAACAAATACATTAAAAATTTCATACGACATTTCTTGAAATGTATAATTTTTCATTGATTGAATTTTTTCTGGACTGAATTTAGGAATGCTTGTTGGCACATACAGACCACCATCTGATGCCAAAGCATTAAGGAACACTTCCTTGAATGAAAAAGTTTTTTGTTTATCTCTTGTACTAAAATACAGCATAGCTACTTTCTTTTATAAAACCAAAAAGCAATTATTATACCAATAGCCAAAACAAACCAAGTAACTGCATACTGAAGGTGATTATTAGATATCTTTACTATTTGCTTATTTTCTAGATTTGAAAATTTTAGGTCTTTTTTGTCTTGCACTAATATATAAGGATAAAACTTATTATTTAGTTCTTGTTCAAATTTTTGTTTATCAAAATAATAAAGAAAATTTTCTTTAGAACTGTTATCAGGAGTGAATAAGCCTTTTTCTTTTAGTGGATACAGCACTCCTTCAAACATAAACGTTTCCTCTGTATTGTTAAGTTTCATTGAATTGTCTATTTTTCTTGTCCAACCTCTTTTTACAAGCAGCGCATTTGAAGAATCTAGCTGAAGAACTGACAATAAATCAAAACCATACTTTCCTTTTTCGCTTAAGCGGTAAATAAAGTAATTCTTCTTTAGTAATTTTCCTTCCAATTTTACTTTTTGAAAATTTTTATGATTGCGTGATTGAAAAACTCTAGCTTTTTCATTTGCAGATTTTTTAATTTCAAAGATAAACTCTTGCTTCCATTGCAAGCGAACAAGCTGCCATGTTCCTAGACTTAGAAGTAAAAAAATAATTAAGATAGAAAAAAGGTTAAAAAAAAGTTTTTTCAAAGAGAATTAACTTCCCCAGATGTATATTGCTGCAAAAAGAAATAACCAAACCACATCTACAAAATGCCAGTACCAAGCAGCTGCCTCAAATCCAAAATGATGCTCTGGTGTATAATGACCGCGCTTAGCTCTAAATAAACATACTGCTAAAAAGATGGTACCTATTAATACATGAAACCCGTGAAAACCAGTGGCCATATAAAAAGTAGACCCATAAATTCCACTACTCATTGTAAATGATGCTGCCATATATTCGTATGCTTGAAACATTGTAAAAATTGCACCAAGAATTACTGTTAGTGTTAGACCTTGTATTAAACTCTTTCTGTCATTTTCTAACATCGCATGGTGCGCCCAAGTAACAGTTGTTCCTGATAATAATAAAATAAGGGTATTAATTAGTGGAATGTGCCAAGGATCTAACGTTTGAATATCATTTGGAGGCCACACTCCGCCGATCGCTTGATCTGGAAATAAACTAGCATCAAAATATGCCCAAAACCAAGCAACAAAAAACATTACCTCTGAGGCGATAAACAAAACCATTCCATAACGATGACTGATTTGAACAACAGGTGTGTGATCTCCTTTATGCTCCGCTTCAATAACCACTTCTCGAAACCACATAAATGCTCCATAGAACAGAACAGCCAAGCCAATAAACATTAACCAAAGATTCTTTGTTGTGAAATAATAAACCGCTCCAATGCATACTATTAAACTAGCAAAGGAACAAAAGATTGGCCAAGGACTTGGGTCAACTAAATGGTAATCGTGTTTTTTTTCTGCTGATGACATAATTATTTTTGAAACTTATCTAACTCAAATAAAGTATAAGATAAAGTTATATCTTTGACATTTTTCGTCGCTGGGTCTTTGATTATTTCAGGGTCTATATAGTAAGATAGGTTGAATTCTTTTGTTTCTCCACCTGAAAGTGGCTGCTGTTCAAAACAAAAACACTCCAGTTTATTAAAGTACTTACCAACCGAATCGGGGGTCACATTAAAAGTAGCAACCATTTTTAAAGGCAAGCTACTTTCATTGGTTACAACAAAAGTACTATTTTTAAGCTCTCCTGGCTTAATATCTGTTTTGTTATTTTTTACTTCAAAACTTATCGGCAAGTTTCCTCCAACATTCGTATCAAACCTCATGCTAATATTTTTATTAATAATTACTTTTGGTAATTGAGTAGATTTTTGGGTAGTGCCACCAAAGCCAGTGACTCTACAAAAAAGATCGTAAAGAGGAACGGATGCAAAGGACAATCCAAGCATAATAAAAAAAATTCCAACTAAGTACCAGGGGTTTAGTTTTCTTTCTTTTGTTTTAATCATAATACTCGATTAAAAATTCCACCAGTAATATTGTGGATGGTATAAAGGAAGAAAAAAACCATACATCCAACCAGTACCCAAGCAACTAACTTATTTTTTGTTTTAAGTTTCATAGTTTATATAAAAAAGTAATTATCTATTAAAATAGTTGAGAAAATAAAAAAAAGATAAAATATTGAATATATAAAAATATTTCTAGCTATTTTATTAGAAGCAGATTTTGTTTTGGTAATTAAAAGTTTAAAAGATAAAAAAATATAAAAAAATCCAAAAATTACCACAAATACGAAATTGGAATAACTAGCAAAATTTAAAAAATATGGTGCTAACGTAAATGGCCATAGAATTATCGAATAGAATAAAATATTTTTTTTCGTTACCTCTTCTCCACTAACAACCGAAAGCATCGGTATTTTTGCTTTTTTATAATCTTCATTTTTATATAAACTAAGGGCCCAAAAATGAGACGGGGTCCAAAGAAAAATAATTAAAAATAGAATGATTGGCTCAATACCAATGGTGTTGGTAGAAATGGTCCATCCAATTACGGGGGGGAAAGCTCCTGCCGCTCCTCCAATAACTATATTTTGTGGAGTTTTTCTTTTTAGCCAGATTGTATAAATAAATACGTAGAAAAAAATTGTAAAAGCTAACAGTGCTGCTGATAAAAAATTTGCAAAATAATGCAGGAATGAAACAGAAAAAGCAGAAAGTGCAATTCCATAAAATAAAGCTTCTTGTCTTTTTAACTTTCCACTGGGAATTGGCCTTAAGCATGTTCTGGACATAATCGCATCAATGTCAGAATCATACCACATATTAAGCATGCCAGAAGCTCCTGCCCCAATTGCTACTAAAATTAAGGATACAAAATTTCTATATAAATCTATATTTCCAGGAGCAATAATAAGCCCGACAAGGCAAGTGAAGATAACAAGAGACATAACTCTTGGCTTCATTAACAAAAAAAGTGAATTTATATAAAAAAAGAAATCAAACTTTTCTTTCTTCTTATAAGCGCTCTTAATATTAGACAAATTCACTCCTTATTTAAAATACGCTACATAATAGCACATCAATAGTTCAATGATTATAACAATAACTAAAATTTACAAGTAAGACCAATTTAGCATATATTGCTGAAAGAATAAGTAAGACTAATGGTCTCAAAATTCTAGAGTACATGGGGAGGTTAAGTATGTGCGCAGTTTGTGTCAGTGACAATTCTGGAGCAAAGATTGCAGTGGCGGTCATATGCTTTTCTTTTATTTTTTTCTTTTTTGCGAAATACTACTACCAAAAATATTTTAAAGAATATTTAAACAAATATTTTAATAGAAAGAATCTATGACAGTAGTAATTGTTTTTCTTTTAGTTTTAATTGGCTCAGTTGTTTTTCATATTTTAACGCCTTGGTGGTGGACTCCTATTGCTTCAAACTGGGGGAGTATTGACGATACAATAATTCTAACGTTCTGGGTTACTGGATTTGTTTTTATAGCTGTGGGATTATTTATGGTTTACTGCGTTTGGAAGTTTAGATATCAAAAAGAAAAAAGATCAGAGTACAAACCCGAAGATAGTAAGCTTGAGTTCAGACTAACTCTTATTACCACATTGGGTATTGCAGCTCTCCTTGCTCCTGGACTTTTTGTATGGAATCAATATGTCACTGTTCCAAAAAATGCTTATAAAATTGAAGTGCTAGCTTATCAGTGGGGTTGGGGCTATAGACTTCCTGGTAAAGACGGTAAACTTGGAAAAACAAATATAAAAAATATTAACGATAAAAATCCATTTGGAATTAGCTCAAAGGACAAAAATGGTAACGATGATATTGTTATTGCAAATGGTCCTCTTCATCTTTTAAAAAACCAACCTGTAAAAGTTCTTTTAAGGTCAACGGATGTTTTGCATAATTTTTACATTCCTCAGTTTAGAGCAAAGATGGATATGCTTCCTGGTTCAATAACTTATTATTGGTTTGAACCAACTAAATTAGGCACGTTTGAAGTTTTGTGTGCTGAGTTTTGCGGAACAGGACACTATGCCATGAGAGGTAAAGTGGTGGTGGTTGATCAAAAAAATTACAACGAATGGCTTTCCAAGCAAAAATCATACGAGCAAATTGCCTCGAAATCTTAAAAGTTATTAATTTAAGTAATTTTTTAAAAAGTTGTCATAACATGTGTCAATAAAGCTCTAACTATATAAAAATTCTTATATTTTACATTGCTTTTAAAACTATCTAATATTTGCATAGATAGCCTTATCTGGGTTATGTTTGAGTTTGAGGGAGGAATCAATGTCTGACGATTTTCCTGAACAAAAGTTTGGGATTGAGGCCAAGTCATCTGAAGTATCCGACGGTGGGCACATTCCGTCAAAAACAGAAGAGCAAGTTGAATCTGAAATTCCAGAACAGGATTTATATCATCCCAAAAGTTTTATAACAAAATGGATTTTTTGCCAAGATGCAAAAGTAATTGGCATTCAGTATTCCATAACAGCAATCTCTATTGGATTGTTAGCTCTGGTGTTGTCTTGGCTAATGAGACTGCAACTTGGGTTTCCTGAAGTTTTTTCATTTTTAGGTCCAGCTGGGTATTATCAATTTGTAACCATGCATGGAATGACTGTCTCTTATACACATCTCCGAGCCCACGAGACCAGAGAGGATCTCGTA
>OJHC01000458.1_pt1 | contig 9000 bp, 9 predicted proteins | sample 1595091 | NCBI WGS metagenome assembly OJHC01 (sample SAMN05416829, study PRJEB24817) | seawater metagenome | isolation source: Sea water | place: Canada:Atlantic | collected 2013-07 | reverse complement strand
ACGAGATCCTCTCTGGTCTCGTGGGCTCGGAGATGTGTATAAGAGACAGATCCCATATCCCGTGATGTGATCTGCTGCTTCACGGTGTGACATTGTTGTTTTGCCAGATGCAGGATCAACAATATGAATATGCTTTTTTGTGACCTTTTCGACGACGACGAAGTGAGTGAAGTCCCAATGCAAGATGGCCGGCGTTTGCAAGCAATCAATCTCTTCCATTTCCATGAAAACAATGCGAGAAGTGAAATCCAATTCGCCGGAGAACTCAACGAGCTCTTCCATAGTGCTACCATGCAAGGAAGGATTAAAGTGGTGGCGAATGCCATTTATGGTGCACTCATGTCCATGGTAATTGGCAATCATGGTCAAGCAAGCTAGACCACATTCGCTCATTTCGCCTTGCAATATCGGTTTGATTTTTTTCTTTATCACGGCTATCCCTTGCCATTTATCGTCCTATATAGCTAAAGAGATAATGCAAAAAAGATGCCTCTTTGATTTCGATAATGAGTGTCAAAGAAAAAATTAATAAACCAAAGAATAGGTAGGCAAAGTGATCTTTCTTTGCACGTCGTATATGGTAGGTTATTCCGTGTCGACGTTCGTAAAACGAGACAGCTTGGGGTAAAAAATCGAGTTGGTCTTCTGAGTCATCCATGATTCGTCGCCTTCAACATATTTCAGAAACAAAAAAAGGGCTAAAAAGCCCTTTCTTGCGTCAAGACAACAGTCTTATACAGGGATTCGAGGACGAATCTTACCGCCAGACAATTGCTTTGCGTTTGGTTTTGCAGTTTTAAGCTTTTTCATAACAAATCTCCATATTGGGTTTTGTGTTTCGCCAGTTTCTCTGGACAACTTAAATTTAGCAACGGATGACAATTACAAAAGAATTATTTTTTATAACGCAAACAAAATAGATGTTGTTGAAATAAAAATCATGAAAAGTCCTTAAAAATAACGCTTTTTCTTTTGCTTGTTTATACGTATGTGTTGTCATACCTAAGTATAAAAGGTTAAAAATTAATCAACTCTATAAAGTTCAAGATATGTGTTTACCATTTTTTCCATGCTGTATTTGTCACGAACCAATTCATATCCGCGACCAGCAAGCTTTTCTCGCTCTATTGCTGACATGTTTAGTAATGTACCTATGCCATCAGCTAGTGCTGATTCAGAGTGTCCGGCTACCAATATAGCTTCTTGATGTGATATGAAATCGGTCACCCCGCCAACCATGGGGCATATCACGGGGCGATTAGCAGCCATCGCCTCTAACACAGTCATTGGCATTGCTTCGTAATCCGAAGATAAGATAAAACCATCGGCCGCTTTTAAGTGTGGAGACACATCCATGCAAAGCCCGCTAAATGAGATGTTTTCCTCTAACCCCAGCTCTTTAACAAGCGATTTTAATTTAGTGTCGTCAGGCCCATTACCTACGACGTTACAATGAATTTGGCATTCTGGATATTCTTTTTTTGCTATAGAAATAGCATTAAAAAGACGTTCGTGATTTTTAACGGGGGCGAGTCGCCCAATGATAACAAGCTTTAATTCATTTGAGAGGTTAGCGCTTAAATCAGGCTTCGACGGCACGCTCACACCATTAAAAACAAAAGTGACTTTGTCTTTGTTGACGCCAACAGTTTCCGTTATCCACTTTTTTAAATCATCAGAGACGACAACGTATTCATGGATAAGGTGACTTACCCACTTTCGCAATAAGTTATGTTTTTTATTGGCCCCCTTGGGGTCATCTCCCCCTAAACCATGATCTGCATGTATTTGTCTTTTGACGCCGCATAATCTCGCGGCAGTATGATACTCGATAGTACCAAAGTTATAGGTATGGAATATAGTGACGTTGTGTTTTCGTAGTGTTTTTATGAGCCGCCAATAAACAGCAGGATCGGTGCCAGGCTTTTTATTGAGGCTGACGACTTCTACATTTTTAGGCAATGTGCTGGCCATTTCCAAATCGTCGGTTAGTGATATTACAACATGTTTAACATGTGGAATGTGTTGACTATTTGAAATCAGATTTACAATGACTTTTTCAAGACCCCCGCAGCCAAAACTTTGGGTTAGATGGGCAATGCATTCCGTTGCCATAATTTTTTTCCTGTGAAGTTGAACGGTAATTTTTGTATTGTTTAATTGGGCGAAAAAATACGCCACATAAATGTGAAGAACAGAATAACATATTTTTTAAAAAAGGCGTAGTGCTCCCTTTATTGCGCGGAAATATGCTGCGTGTTATTATGCAAATACAAAGGAATATTGGAATAATAATGGAATATTACACCGAAACCCGTCGCCACGACAGCGTACCATCATTGCATAATGACATCTTTAACAAGGAAAGAGATTGGGAAACTCTTTACTCTCGTTCCCCATGTCAAAGGCATAGATATTTCACATCTCCTTCTTTTTTAAAATCATGGATTATTAATTGGCCAAGTCACGTTGTGACATATTCATCCCGTTTATTTAAAGGTGACAAGTGTGTTGGAATTGCTTTCTTTGGATGCACAAGAGAAACCATAGGAAAGATTTTAAAACCTAAGACTTTGCATCTAATGCGAACCGGTCTAAGTGATGTTGATCAGGTGTGGCCCGAGTTTATAGAACCGGTTTCTGATTTGTCATCAGAAGAGTTGTCTCTGGTTTGGCCTCATTGGGTAGCAAGCGTCATGCGAGACACGGGGGCGAGTCAAATGATTCAGCATGTCACGCCATTATCTTCAATGCTACCCCATAGCAAAAGCACCGAAAAGCGTGTTGCACTTCGTGTTGAGAACCAAGAGGGAGGCCCATACAGGGATCTGTCCATCCCACTTGAATTTAAAAGCTCTACACGGCGTAAACTTTCACAAACCAACAGGTATTTTAAAGAAGAGCCCTTGCATTTAAAAGAAATGATAGCTCCTGATGATGTTAAAAACTTATTATCTTTGATGTCTAAGTGGCATCGACAAAAATGGGATCGAACGGATACGCCAAGTGGATTTAACAACCCTTATTTCAAAGCAACGTTACACCAAATGGCTCTCGGATCATCAACCCCTTCTTTTGCCTTAATGTCGGGCCAAAAAATTGTAGGGGGGACGATTTTAGTTGAGGACGACGCCTGGGTTGGATTCTATCTTTCAGGATACCAGTCATTTGAGAGCAATCATGTTCACTTAGGTATCGCGATGCACGCAAAGCTCATGCAGCACTTTCAAGATCGCGGTAAGCGCGTTTATGACTTTATGGCTGGGGAAGATAGCTATAAAGGCGCTTTATCCACCCATCATAACACCTATGCAAGAGGGCGATGGGTTAAGCAACGCAGTATAATAGGCTTGGCTTATCGTATTTTGGGTGACAAACAAGATTGTTTATATTAAAAATAAATGCTAATATAATAAAACATAAACACAAAGGTTTAATTATGAAAAAGTTTACATCAGTCATTGCATTAACGCTATCACTCTCTGTTTTATCAGGATGCTCAGAAGCATCAATGTCGTGGAAAGAAAAGGCGGCAAAGGCGAAAGCTATTGCTGCCGAGCTTTTGCGAGAACGCCAAACAGGGGAGAGTGTTGATAAATCGCTTTTTTCAAATAAGGAGGATGCCCTCCCTTATGAAGAAGGCGAGCATAAACCTACTGTACTTGGACGTGAAGGGGATCAGTTGATCATCGATTATGGACGGTTTATTGTGCATTACAATTGTCGTCGTCGTGGCTATGATTATTCCAATTTTAAAGCCATGGCAGATAATGGTGAGTTACCTCGTTACGAGCCATTCCACCAAGAGCCATTACTCGCTCAAAATAACTGTGATAGCCAGAAAAGAACTTCTTCGTACAAAAAAACACCGGGCAACCCACAATACCACCGTGGGCACGGGGTTAACTCAAATCCATTTGATGATAGTGAGTATTACATGAGCCTCACAAACAGAATGACCAATATTGTCCCTCACAATGGCGTTCAAAATGCGAGTGGGTTGTGGAGGAAACTAGAAATGCGTGTTGAATGCGCGCGTGATGTTGCACCGGTAAATGTTTACCTTGGAAATATTTGGGGTACCGACACGAGCAATGATTTATTTGTCGAAACGCATGGTGTAGCAACGCCGGATTACTTATGGCGTATTCACGTATACGAAAAATACCCTAATGATGCTTTTGTTTGGGTGATGAAGAATGACGAAACCACCAAACTAAAAGATGAAGATAGGGCTCGAATTTCTTTATCTAAACTGAAAACCTTAATTGGTGATGAGTACGCATTATCACTGCCGAACAACTTAAAGACATCAGCAGCTCGTGACCCTTACACGAAAGCTACATGTTCATACAAGTAAATCGGGGGTTTATCATGATTGAGAAATCAAAAATCCTAACGGGATTGGCGTTTATACTGCTGGGCGCTCAAGCTCAAGCAAGTTATTACACCACCATCGATGCAAACTTGGCAACGGCACCGACAAGTATTAAATTAAACGCAAATGGATTAACCAATTACACTGCCTCTTTTGTTGATAGCAGTGAAGGGCTAACACTTTTAAATCATGCTTATGTTCGAGGCGAATCATCTTTTAATGCCTACACGCCAAGGGCGTTTGACATTGCCGCTACAACATACTTTGATGGGGTTAGTCACGCTGAGGTGCTAGACGTAACGAGTGATCTTAACGGGTATTACCATCTCATTTCAGGGTGGGATTGCGAGGATGAGGAATGTGGTAATCCACGGTCTGCGATCATTAAATCATCTCTTGATGGTATTTACAATAACCCCACCCCTTTAGCTATTTCTCTTCTGGATTGCGAGAATGGTTATAAATTACTTCCTCGAAATTCTGGCTTTACGCTTTATTCAGGTTGCGGCGTTATTGCCCAGTATGACGAGAACGGGAATTTCCTAAATGAAACAACATTAGGTAACTTTCACGTCACTGGGGAGTTAACTGCGGCTACCACACCATGGATCAACTTTGAAGATGAAGTTTCATTTTCCGATATTACATCATGGGTTGGTGGATTAACCAATACGACGACATCAACGTATTTTCAAGCATGGAAGTTAGCGCCCGATGGTTCGGTTATAACACAGGTAGATGTCCCACTAGAAGATGATACTAGTGCTTGCCAAATTGTCAGCGGAGAAAATACAGAAGGGCTGGTTTGTGCCTCATCTGATAACTTTAATTATTACACCATGAATAATACTGCTGCTCCTGTCAAATTGGATGTCTACATATCATCCGGTGAGATAGACGGTAACACCCCATGGCAAGCTTTTGGGGAAGATGGTCATGTATATGTTAATTATACCGTTGTTGCAGAAGAGGTGGACGGCGAGAATGTAACAACAACGTATAGCGCGGTTGTTTCTAATGTCGACAGTGTATCAGGCGAACTATACGCCTACCACACAGAAAGCAGCGCAGAGGCCACAGAACCGGCGTTAAATATTCCATTATCGCCATTGCCACAGTACGGCGTTTCGCCCGATGGTTTTTTGGCGGTGACGGTATTGGTAGGTGAGGATGGGTTGTTGGACTTCTCTTTGTATGATGCGCTAACACAGGTTAATGCACCCTATTTAACCAGTGCATTGGGCGCGCAGATCGGTACGGAACAAACAGAAATCATACCGATAACCTATCAAGATGAAGATTTTCTTCCGGGGTCGTTATCCTTAAGTTATGACTCACCCGATGCTTGGATTTCCGTTGATGTGGAAAGTAGTGAAATCACATTGACGCCTCAACATGGTGATGCAGGTACGTCATTGCTATCACTAACCCTGAGCAACCCTGAGGAGGAAAGTACAACCTCGCTTAGCTTCGAAGCGTTGCTGACGGATTATACGGTATTAATGTTTGAACCCGTCACATTTGACCTTATTGAACAAGATGAACCCTTACCGTTAACGTCGCTAATATCAACTCTTGGAGAATTCCCAGTATTGGAAGATGATGTTACTGTTTTTTCATTCTCCTTGTTTAATCGGGAAGATAGTGACGTTGGTTTTGAATGGGGTGACTTACCAAGCTACATGACGTGGTCTGACGATGATAAAACATTAACATTGAGCCCCGCTCAGGAAGATGTTGGGGTGACTTCTGCAATGTTGCAAGTTTACGATGTCTATGAGCCATTATCAGATGACGGTGCGCGCGTAAGTCGAGACTTCGCTCTCAACTTTGAAGTCATAGAAGTTGATGAACCCCTAACCATAACTTCAACACCAGTGACACAAATTAATGTGGGTGACAGCTACGTTTATGCACTTACTTTCGACGATGAAGAGTCAGGCTCATCGTCAATGAAAGTTGCGCTGTCTGTTGCCCCCATTTGGATGACCTATGACAGCTCGACGCAAAGTTTAGTGGGGCAACCCTCTTCGAGTTTTGTGGGGACGTCGCAGGTGCAGCTAACGGTGAAGGATGAAGGTGGAAATGTCGTGGTTCACAGTTTTACTGTTAGCGTTAATGCGCTAGATGACGAATCGTCCAGTGGCGGCAGCCTGGGATGGGGAATACTGTTGCTAGGTGCGTTTGCTTATGTCAGGCGCGTGCTACAAAACGCGAAATAAATAATACGACTTAGTTAAAATAAAAAAAGCCACAGATTAACATAGGTGGCGTTTTTTAGCGAATAAGCGCGCGATTAAGGGATGTTTTTTATCAAGATGGGACCTAACTTGTTGGCGACGAACAAGGGGAGCTTTTTCCAGCACTTAACGGCCAAAGAAAAAGATTCATTGTTGTCATTCTCGTCTAAAGGTTTGTTTTCATACCAGTAACATTGTGTATGCTCAGCGCCCCACTGGAGTTTGAATTTGTAGGTGTTTGCATCAATGGTTGAACGCCCAAAATCAAAACGTTGACGCCCTTCATCAATGCAGCGTGACAATATGTTGTAATACATGTAAGTGTTAATGGAAAGTCGATTCACTTTCTTTAACGCACTAGCCCAAGGGATACTGACCTGCGAGGCATGTTCGAAAAGCCAGCCCGATGCGACGGGCTCACCATCCCAATACACAACCGTTATCGTTGATGGAATGTTGGTAAAGATTGCATTGAAAAACGCCTTCCCGTAAACAGGAGTACCAAGAGCATGCATGTGTTGACTGAAGACGGTGTAAAAGTCATCGATAAGCTCTCCGCCACCAAATACTTGTTTTACTTCATGTCCATCTTCATCCGCGCGTCGCTCTGCAAGTTTGGCTTGAGAACGAAGTTTTGCCCGTTTTTTTGCATTTCCCGCCCCGATCTTTTTTACATCATCAGGCAAGTCTAAAATCATACATGCTTTATGTGTTTGCGCATTTAAAACGCTGTCCAGCGAGGTGATGTCATCGTTCAAGCAACGAAGTTGCAAATGGCGATAACCAAGTGTGCGGCGCTTAGTTTCTGCTTCATAAAGCAGTATTTGCAAAACGTTTTTGTTGTCATATAAAGGACCGCCATAATTAAAGAACGGTATCGACGTAAAATGACTTCCAAACACCCGACTTTTCATACCAACTAATGGCAATAATCCGGCAATACTATTATCTGATTTATTAAGGACAGCAATACAAGATGTCTCATGTTGGTAAGCGTCTTTTATCGCCGTGATGTAACAAGAGTAGTGATGGTGCCCCTCGATAGGGTGTTTATCAACATAGGCGTCCCATTTTTTTTGGGCTTTTGTGTCCGCTAAGTCGACGGTCACCACGTAATAATCATGCGAGTGCATATTGATCCTCATCCTTGTGATCAGTTTAAATCCATTTTGTTTTAGCATATTATCATAAAGACTAAATTTGTTGTAGTTCAATTTGTTTATTTGAAAAAATAATCAGATGTGATATATTGCGCAGGTAAATTGAAACAAGGAATGTTCATGAAAATACCTGCTAAGCTCAATGCTATGGTTGGTGATGTCATAAGGAAAAAGTGGAATAAAAAAGGACAATCGGCCGTTATTTATTTTCACCGAGTATTGACAGCACCTAACCCTTACTTTCCCGATGACCCAACCGTCGAAGAATTAGATTTGCTGTTAACTATATTAGGTGAATGCTTTAGATTCGCATCTCTTCAAGAAATTGCGACCCGTCGATGCGTCACTAATAATGAAAAACCTATGCTGGGAATTAGCTTTGACGATGGTTATGAAGATAACTACACTCACGCATTACCAGTGCTTGAAAAGCACGGCGTAAAAGCGACTTTCTTTGTTTCTTCTGCGGGAACGCGAGAAGGTATTTTGTGGCAAGATAAAATCATTCAGTGTGTGGAAAAGGTCGACGGAAACCCTGCTTACCTTAACATCGGTGGTGACAACTACTCAGGGCTTAGCAATCTAGATATTGCATCAAACTTAATGCGAAGCATGAAGCGTCAAAAGGTCGCTGAAAGAGAGCAAACACTTGATGCTTGGGTTTGCGATATTGACCTGAAAGGGTTCGACCGCATTATGATGACAGAAAAGCAGATTAAAACACTTGCGGACAAAGGACACCATATTGGCGGCCATACGCACAATCATGCCATTCTAAGTGCAGAGTCAATTCGTTTTGCAAAGTCTGAAATAACCGAGAACAAAGAGTTTTTGGAGCGCGTAATACAACGCCCTATTAATTTGTTTTGTTATCCCAATGGACACCCTCAACTTGATATTAATTTGGATGTTCATCCACAAATGCTAAAAGAAGCAGGTTACATCGCGGCATTTACCACGCTTGATGGTGGTATAGGTATGGGTGATGATCCGATGTTGTTGCCCCGCTTTTTACCTTACCGAAAAAATCCTTACCTACGCGCCTGGTCGGCAGGTAAAATCGCAGGGGAAAATGTATGGTAGAGCCTAAAAAACGAGTATTAATGGTCGTATTCGAATTCACCCCAAGCAACGGTGCATCCGTCCAGCGAATTCTTTCGGTTTACCGCGGTTATTTAGAGGCTGTCTCTTATACACATCTGACGCTGCCGACGATCTACTC
>OJHC01000452.1_pt1 | contig 9116 bp, 8 predicted proteins | sample 1595091 | NCBI WGS metagenome assembly OJHC01 (sample SAMN05416829, study PRJEB24817) | seawater metagenome | isolation source: Sea water | place: Canada:Atlantic | collected 2013-07 | reverse complement strand
GATATGATTTAATAAAAGAGGAATTAGAAGAGCTTAAAGAAGCAATGGAAAATAAAGATCTTTTAGAAGTTGCAGATGCTTTAACAGACATATTGTATGTAACTTATGGGGCTGGACATGCGTTTGGTATTGATCTTGATAAGTGCTTTGAGGAAGTGCAAAACTCAAATATGAGTAAGTTAGGTGAAGATGGTAAACCAATTTATAACGAATCTGGAAAAGTTATGAAGGGCCCTAAATATTTTAAACCTGATCTAACTAAATTTATAAATTAGTAGGGGCGTTCTGTTACCCGGTGCCCCAGACCGTGCTTCTATAATTAACCTAAGTTAATTATGCAGCAATAGCGTAACTTTCGTTAGCATTTAAAGTTTAGCCCGTTACGGTGGAACAATCCCGAACGAAAGAATAGCCTTTAGTCACCCGTCGATCCTATTTCACCCCCGTAAGTTGTAATGGTGGAGGTGGTGGGTACTGCCCCCACGTCCGTAATGGTTATTACGAAATTCGTTTATCGTCGTAGTTGGCAAGCCAACACTATTACTATAAAAGCATTTGAAAGAGATTCAATAAAAATCATGAAATTAACTAAAGAACAATCACAAGAGATCAAAGATCAACAAGGTCAGCAAAATCAAACGAAAAGGGTTACTGCCCCAGCGCTTGAAAATATTCTGTATGAGGCAATGCCAGCATTAGACCATGGTTTTGTAAGAGTTATTGATTACATGGGAGATGACACTTCAATTGTTCAGTCAGCTAGAGTTTCGTATGGAAAAGGAACCAAACAAGTTTCAACAGATGCAGGTTTAATTAAATATTTAATGAGACATTGGCACAGCACTCCATTTGAAATGTGTGAAATCAAATATCATGTGAAGCTTCCAATTTTTATTGCTCGTCAATGGATAAGACATAGAACAGCAAATGTTAATGAGTACTCAGCAAGGTATTCAATTTTAGATAAAGAATTTTATTTGCCATCAGCAGAAAATTTAGCAGCTCAATCTTCAAGCAACAGACAAGGTAGAGGTGATGTTATTGAAGGTGAACAAGCAAAAGAAGTTTTAGAACTTTTAAAAAATGATGCTGAACAAACTTATGATAATTATGAGATGATGCTCAATCAAAGATTTGATGGATCAACGATTGATGAAAATAAAAAAGGGTTAGCAAGAGAACTTGCAAGAATGAATTTAACTTTAAACACTTATACCCAGTGGTATTGGAAAACTGATTTATTAAACTTAATGAATTTTTTAAGATTAAGAGCTGATAGTCATGCTCAGTATGAAATAAGAGTTTATGCTGACATCATGTTAGATACTGTTAAGAAATGGGTACCTATAACTTATGATGCGTTCATGGATTATAGAGTAGGGGGCACAGAAGTTTCAGCTAAAGGAAAAATTATCATTCAAAAACTTATTAAAGGTGAGGATGTTAATCCAGATAGTTCAGGCTTATCCAAAAGAGAATGGAATGAACTTATGGTTTCTTTTGATCTTAAAGATAAGTTGATTTAATTTTTCTAGCAAAGTCTAAATATATTTTAGAAATTTCGTGTTCAGGATTAGCTTCAACAATTGGCTTTCCTTCATCTCCACATTTTCCAACCTCAGGATTTATTGGAATTTCTCCTAAAAATTCTTTTTCAAATTCTTCCGCAGTTCGCTTAACCCCACCTTCACCAAATATTTTATATTTTTTACCATCATCACCAGTGAAATAGCTCATGTTATCAACTAAACCTAAAATCTTAACTCCAAGTTTATCAAACATTTTAATACCTCTTTTAACATCAAGAAGTGCCACTTCTTGAGGAGTTGAAACAATGATCGCTCCATCCATCTTAATTTCTTGAGAAAAAGTTAATTGAGTATCTCCAGTCCCCGGAGGCATATCAACAATAATGAAATCTAAATCTTTCCACCCAACTTTCTGCGTAAAAGTTTTAATTGCACTAGTTACCATAGGTCCTCTCCAAATCATTGGAGTTTGCTGGTCAGCAAGAAACCCAATGGACATGCATTGAATGTCATATTTTGTAATTGGAGTTAAAGTTTGACCATCACTTTTTGGTTTTTCATTAATATCAAACATTTTTGGAATTGACGGACCATATATATCCGCATCAAGTAGGCCAACTTTGCAGCCAATTTGTTTTAAAGCTAAAGCAAGGTTAGTTGCAAAAGTTGATTTTCCAACTCCTCCTTTTGCACTTGATATAGCAATTGTAAATTTTGTTCCTAAAATTGGGTTCTTTGTAAACTTTTTAGGCTCCAATTTTTTTTTCATTGCGTCACTTAGTTCTGGCTTTTTATCTGTCATATTTTTATCATTACTTGTTTTTTGTGAGAAAGACATTATATACTTTGTCATATGTCAGACGATTTTCAAGGTAGAGGCGGAAGCCCATGGGGAACACCTCCAGGAGGAGGAAATGGTTCGGGAAAAGGACCTACACCACCTGATGTAGATGCAATTATTAGAGATATTCAAAGTAAAATAAATAAATTTTTACCTGGTGGAAGTTCATCAGGAAAAAAACCAATTGGTTTAATTTTAATAATTTTAGCGTTTGTATGGTTAGCAAGTGGACTTTATAGAGTAGGACCTGATGAGCAAGGTGTTGTTCTTAGATTTGGTAAGTTTGTAAAAACTACTCAACCAGGATTACATTATCACATTCCAATTCCAGTAGAGACAGTTCAAACACCAAAAGTTACAAAAGTAAATAGAATTGATATTGGATTTAGATCTGAAAGAGATAGCGGTTTTTCACAAGGCGGAGGAGTTGCTGATGTTCCTCAAGAAAGTTTAATGCTTACTGGTGATGAAAATATAGTTAACATAGATTTTTCAGTTTTTTGGGTAATTAAAGATGCGGGTAAATTTTTATTTGAAATACAAGATCCAGAAGGAACAGTAAAAGCTGCAGCAGAGACAGCAATGAGAGAAGTAATTGCTAAAAGTAAAATTCAACCAGTTTTAACTGAGGGAAGAGCTCAAATTGAAATTGAAACTCAGGAAATTATTCAATCAATATTAGATGAATACAATAGTGGTATTCAAATTACACAAGTTCAAACACAAAAAGCAGATCCACCAGATCAAGTAATTGATGCATTTAGAGACGTTCAAGCAGCAAGAGCAGATATGGAAAGATCTAAAAATGAAGCTGAAGCTTATGCTAATGATGTAATTCCAAGAGCAAGAGGGGAGGCTGCAAAAATTATGCAAGCAGCAGAGGCTTATAAACAAAAAGTTGTTGCTCAAGCAGAAGGTGAAGCTAGTAGATTTATATCTATCTATAATGAGTATGCAAAAGCTAAAGAAGTAACTCAAGAAAGAATGTATTTAGAGACTATGGAAAAAGTTTTAGCAGATATTGATAAAGTGATAATTGAAAAAAATGCAGGCTCAGGTGTAGTACCATATTTACCATTACCAGAGCTAGGTAAAAAAAAGGCAAGTAACTAATGAAAGCACAAAAAATTTTATTACCAATAATTATTTTAATAGGGGCATTAGCGTTCTTCTCTATATTTATTGTTAAAGAGGTTAACCAAGCAATTGTACTTCAGTTTGGTGACCCTAAAAAAATCATACTAAAACCAGGTTTAAATTTTAAAATACCTTTTATTCAAAATGTTGTCTTTTTAGATAGCAGAATTTTAAATCTTGATACACCACCAGCAGAAGTTATTGCATCAGACCAAAAAAGATTAATTGTTGATGCTTTTGCAAGATTTCAAATTATAGATCCTTTAAAATTCTATATTTCAGTAGGAAACGAAAGAGTTGCAAGATCAAGGTTAGCAACAATTATTAACTCAAGAATAAGAAATGTTTTAGGACAACAAGAATTACAAACATTACTATCAAAAGATAGATCTAAACAAATGTCTTTAATTCAAGAAGGTGTAAACGCAGAAGCTCAAAAATTTGGAATTAAAATTGTAGATGTTAGAATTAAAAGAGCTGATTTACCCCAAGCGAATAGTGAAGCAATTTATAGAAGAATGCAAACTGAAAGAGAAAGAGAAGCAAAAGAATTTAGAGCTAGAGGTGCTGAAATGGCTGTAACTATTACATCGACTGCTGACAAGGATGTTTCTGTATTACTAGCCAACGCAAATAAAGATTCTGAGATCATGAAAGGTCAAGGAGATGGTGAGAGAAATAAAATTTTTGCAGACGCATTCGGAAGAGACCCAGAATTTTTTGCTTTCTATAGAGCAATGCAAGCTTATGAAACTGCTTTAATAGGCGGAGATACTTCGGTTATTCTGTCACCTGATAGTGAGTTTTTTAAATTTTTTGGTAATATCAAGCCTAAATCTCAGTAACATAACTTTATGAAGGAGCTAATTATAGCTTTTGGACTTTTCTTATTCATAGAAGGTATATTATATGCCTTATTTCCATCAAAAATGAAAAGTATTTTAAAAAAAATGGAGATAATAAAAGATTCACAATTAAGAAGTGGTGGTTTAATTTTTGCAGTTATAGGTTTTATAATTATTTGGTATATAAAAAGTTAATATGAACAGAATTAAAAAATTATTTATTTTATTATTTATAATAAATTTTACATCACAAGCGCTAGCAAAAGATGCGCCAGCATCATTTGCAGACTTAGCAGAAAAATTAATGCCCTCTGTTGTAAATATTTCTACAACAACAACAGTTACTACAAATTCAAATCCATTCCCTGGTTTTCAATTTCCTCCAGGATCACCTTTTGAAGATATGTTTAAAGAATTTGGGACACCCCAAACAAGAAAATCTGCCGCATTGGGCTCAGGATTTATAATAAAAGAAAGTGGTATTGTGATCACTAACAACCACGTTATTCAAAACGCAGAAAATATTTTGGTTAGAGTAGATGGTGATAAAGAGTACAAAGCAACGGTTGTTGGCGCAGATCCTTTATCAGATATTGCTGTCCTTCAAATAGATTCAAAAGAAAAATTTATACCAGTAAAATTTGGAAATTCAGATCAAGCAAGAATTGGTGATTGGGTTATTGCAATTGGTAATCCATTTGGGTTAGGAGGAACGGTAACTGCAGGAATTATTTCAGCAAGAAATAGATCAATTGGTTTATCTCGTTATGAAGATTATATTCAAACTGATGCCTCAATAAATTCTGGAAATTCTGGTGGTCCTTTATTTGATATGAATGGTGATGTTATTGGAATTAACACTGCAATTCTAGGTAAAGGTGGATCAATTGGTATAGGTTTTTCAATACCATCTAATGATGCAAAGAAAGTTGTAGAGCAGTTAATAGAATTTGGTGAAACTAAAAGAGGATGGCTGGGTGTTAGAATTCAAGTAGTCACCCAAGAAATTGCAGATGTAGAAGAGCTAGACAAACCAAGAGGAGCATTAGTTGCAAGTGTAGCCGATAAAAGTCCTTCTGCTAAAGCTGGAATTAAAGACGGTGACATCATATTAGAATTTAACAATACTAAAATAAATGAAATGAAAGAGCTTCCAATAATTGTTGCACAAACAGAGGTTGGTAAAGTAGTTAATGTTAAAATTTGGAGAAATAAAAAAGAAATCATTAAAAAAATTAAATTAGGTAGACTTGAAACGTCAGAAGATTTTAAAGTTGAAAAAAAAGATAACAATAATGAGACACCTGAAACTTCTGAAATTAAATCGTTAAAAATTATAACAAGACTATTGAATGACAATGATATTAAAGAAAGAAAATTACCAAATCAAACAACAGGGTTAGTTATAACAAATATTGGAAGAAATAGTCCAGTGGACTACTTAAACGTTGGAGATATTATTGTTGAAGCTCAAAAGAAAAAAATAAAATCAATCAAAGATCTTGAAGATATTGTAGATACTGTTTTAAAATCTAATCAAAAAACAATTTTGATTGTGATTTATAATAATCAAAATCAAAGAAGATATATTGGTGTTAAGTTAGATTAATAATGGACAGACAGTCCAAAATTATCCTAATCTCAGGTCCCACCGCATCCGGCAAATCAAACTTTGCCATCAAGATAGCAAAAAAAATTCAGGGAGAAATAATTAATGCAGACAGTATGCAAGTTTACAAGATGCTAAAAATCCTAACTGCAAGACCAAATAAAATAGAACAAAAAAATATTAAACATCATCTTTATGGGGTTGTCGATTTAAATGAAAAATTTTCAACCGGTCAATGGTTAGAACTTGTAATTAAAAAAATAAAGGATATTAAAAAAAAGAAAAAAATTCCAATTTTAGTTGGTGGTACTGGTTTATATTTTCAATCATTGATTAATGGTTTAGTTAAAATTCCAGAGATACCTCTTAAGTTTAGAAACAAAGTTAGACTAATGTCTAAAAAAGAAGGACAAAAAAAATTTTATAAAAAACTTTTAAAACTTGATCCTAAAATCAAAGACAAATTTGATCCAAATGATACTCAAAGATCCATAAGAGCTTATGAGATTAAATCTTATACAAATATATCTATGTATGATTGGTTAGCTAAGACTAAATCTGAATTTAATGATAGTGACTTTTTAAAACTACATATTGATACAAAAAGAGAAAAGCTTGTTGAAAAAATTAATTTAAGAACTTCTAGCATGCTAAATAATGGAGCCATTTCTGAAGTTAAAAAATTTCTTAAACTAAAAATTAAAAAAGATCAGAGTGTAAACAAGGTAATTGGGATTGCCGAATTGACACAGTATCTAAATCATGAAATTACCTTGGATGAAGCAGAAGAGTTAATATCAATTAAAACAAGACAATACGCTAAAAGACAAGCGACTTGGGCAAGAACTAGGATGACATCGTGGATTAAAATTGATCCAATCAAATTAGATGGTTATATAAAAAAATTAAAAAAATCTTCTCTTAAACTTGACCAATTAACATAAAGTCCGATAGATTGCCTGGATGCCAAAATTATATTCAGGAGCAGAGATAGTATTCAAGTGTCTTGAAGACCAAAAAGTTGAACATATTTTTGGATATCCAGGTGGAGCAGTTCTTCCTATCTATGATGAACTAAAAAATCATCCAACTATAAAACATATTTTAGTTAGGCATGAACAAGGAGCAGGTCATGCTGCAGAAGGTTATGCAAGATCAACTGGAAAACCAGGTGTTGTATTGGTTACTTCAGGACCAGGTGCAACAAATGTTGTAACTGCATTAACCGACGCTTATATGGATTCAGTTCCTCTAGTTTGTATTTCAGGACAAGTACCTACACACTTAATTGGAACAGATGCTTTTCAAGAATGCGATACTACAGGAATTACAAGACCTTGCACCAAACATAACTGGTTAGTTAAAGATATAAATGATTTGCCAAGAATTATGCATGAAGCCTTTGAGGTTGCAACAACAGGAAGACCAGGACCAGTATTAGTTGATATTCCAAAAGATATTCAATTTGCAAAAACAAAATACTCAAAACCAAATAAAGATAAAAAAGTTGTTACTAAAAATTTAAATAGATTTAATCAAAAAGACATAGATCAACTTATTGATTTAATGAGTAAGTCTAAAAAACCAATATTTTATACTGGTGGTGGAGTAATTAACTCAGGACCCAAAGCAAGTGAATTGTTAAGAGAACTAGTTTCTTTAACAGGGTTTCCTATAACCTCAACTTTACAAGGCCTAGGTGCTTATCCTGGAAATGATAATCAATTTTTAGGAATGCTTGGAATGCACGGAACTTATGAAGCTAATAATGCAATGCATGACTGTGACTTATTAATTAATATTGGTGCAAGGTTTGATGATAGGATCACAGGAAAAATAGATGAGTTCTCTCCTAAATCAAAAAAGGTTCACATTGATATAGATCCATCCTCAATCAATAAGATAGTTAAAGTTGATTTATCAATAGTTGGTGATGTATCGGATGTAATCAGTTCAACGACCAAAACATTAAAAAAGAAAAAATTAAATCTAGAAAAATCTAATAAACAAAAAATTTCAAACTGGTGGCTACAAATTGAAAAATGGCGGACTAAACAATCTTTAAGTTTTGTGAACAGCGATACAATTATTAAACCTCAGTATGCAGTTCAACGATTGTACGAATTAACAAAAAACAGTGACACTTATATTACAACTGAAGTCGGACAGCATCAAATGTGGGCAGCACAGCATTATAAATTTGATAAACCTAATAGATGGATGACATCTGGGGGTCTTGGAACTATGGGTTATGGATTACCAGCAGCTATTGGTGTTCAGGTAGCTCATCCAAAAAAACTAGTGGTAGATATAGCAGGTGAAGCCTCAATTCTTATGAATATGCAGGAGATATCAACGGCAGTTCAGTATAATTTGCCAATAAAGATATTTATTTTAAATAACCAATATATGGGAATGGTTAGACAGTGGCAGGAGCTACTACACGAAAAAAATTATTCTGAAAGTTATTCAAAAGCTCTACCAGATTTTGTTAAATTAGCAGAAGCTTATGGATGTGTTGGTATTAGAGCAAAAGATCCAAGTGAATTAGATGAAAAAATTGAAGAAATGATTAACACAGATAGACCTGTTATTTTTGACTGTCTTGTAGATCAAGGAGAGAATTGTTTTCCAATGATCCCATCGGGAAAACCTCACAACCAAATGCTTTTAGGTCCAAAGGATCAGGATGCAAATAAAATTACAGGAAAAGGAAAAGCGTTAGTTTAAATGGTAAAATCTAAATCCGCATATAGCACACCGAGTAAATCTGGAAAAATTGATACACACATTATTGTTGTATGGGTTGATAACGAAGCAAGTGTTTTATCAAGAGTGGTAGGGCTATTTTCAGGTAGAGGATATAATATTGAATCTTTAGCAGTTGCTGAAATTGACCATAAAAAAAATCTTTCTAGAATTACTATTGTCACAACAGGGACACCACAAGTTATAGAACAAATTGTATTGCAGCTTAAAAAATTAGTTCCAGTGCATAATGTTGTTAATTTTAAAAGAGAAGATAAAAAAGTGATATTTAAAGAAATGGCTCTATTAAAAATTGTTGCAAATTCTATCAAAATTAAGAAAGCTTTAAATGCTTGTAAAAAGTATAATCCAGTTATATTAGATCAGACAAATAAATCTGCTGTAAT
>OJHC01000443.1_pt1 | contig 9244 bp, 7 predicted proteins | sample 1595091 | NCBI WGS metagenome assembly OJHC01 (sample SAMN05416829, study PRJEB24817) | seawater metagenome | isolation source: Sea water | place: Canada:Atlantic | collected 2013-07 | reverse complement strand
GGCTCGGAGATGTGTATAAGAGACAGCATAAACAGAGATGCCGAAGTGGCTTACAACGTCGCCAGCAGATAAAAAATCTGGCTTTATCGCATCCATGAGCTCTTCACTCAGAATAATTGTATTACAAGCGTGTGTAAAACATCGAGAGAAGTCAAATTCAGATGCTAAATCTATACTAGGGCCGGTTCCAAATACAGCTGCTGCTTTGTACTCTTTACTGGAAAGCCTTTTTAAATAGTTTTTAAATCGAGAGTGGCTAGACTCTATAATTTTATCTTTATCGGCGTTTGAAGTTAACTGCCATAAGACTTTACAGTAATTACCATATTCAGCAGTACCTAAGTCATTAGTTGTTATATTAAAAGACCTTATACCGAGTTTCTGGAATTTTTGTATTAGCATTTCACTAGGATAATCCCATAATAAAACACATTTAGCTGCAACCAATGATTCAATATCCATATCTTTAAGATCGCAGATATGCTCGGAAGATGAAATTGGGGGGGCCATATATTCAGGCCGCTCCTGAATACTAGCATCATCATCTGAGAACAGTTTCACCTTTTCAATCACGTTTTTTTCATAAGGTAAATACCAGCGAGCCCGATGATAATGATTGGTTAATTCTTCACTAGATTTAAACTTCGGATAGTAAACAACCGTGTTAGTTACACCTGTTTTCCGCCTAATTGCTTTAAGCTCTTTCATACTTAAGTTTTCAAAAAGCTTTTCCATTAGCACCCAACCTCAAGTAATTCCATTAACGTCTCAAAGCGAACTCTAATTACAGAAATTTCTCTGAATGCGAAACTTAAATGTCTCAAGTCTTGCCCTCCTGCCTTAAAAGGCTTAGTGACCCTAAAAGTAACTTCGCAAGCTTGTAAATCAGTTTTTACCGGCAACAAAAACTGCAAACGAACACCATTACCATCTTGGCCGTTCGCCGACCAAATTACGGCTTGCCCATCAACATCTATTTCTAAGTACTCTAGTACTTCACTACTGACCATTGACATAACATCACAATAAACAATACAACAGCTTTCGTTATTTGAGAGCAATGATACCGAACAGTCTTCCCCAGAAGCCATCCAGCGATAAAAAACATCTCCATTCTCACTGGAATAATGCTCAGGATCATACCAACCAGAACCATGGAATGACTTATCAAACTTGATTAGATCAATATGTTCCATTGTTTGCATACTCCTCGATTAACGCTCTATATAAGTGAGATTGTCGTTCACAGTTAAATCCTTCTAAATTTTCATCTAGTTGAAAACTAGCTACGTTTTGTACTATCGTTTTATGAATTTCGATGTCGATATTGCGGCCCGCTTTTATACTAGATTGTGACGCACATAAGATAGTTTCAATACTAGTAGAGTCGAGCATTAGACCAAAGTAGTCATACTGTGATGCAGAAGCTGTTTGGTTAAGGTATTGTTTGACTTTAGCTCCTAAAGAATAAACTAGCGACTCGACCGGATACTTGGCTATAAGTTTCCTGTTGAGCGCCTCTGCAAAGCTCGGTATTCCAGCCAGTAGCGATAGCTTTATCAGTAAAGCTTTTGCGACGACATCATCTTCGGAAGTTAATGTATAACGTTTTAAAATCTCACAAGCTTGAGCGATAAGCCCCAGGTTTAACTTTTCTTTGAACTGCAGAAATAGCCTTGGTTGCAGCTTTTCAAAGTCTTGAATGAAAGTCTTTTTGCCAGCTTCAAACTTATCCATTAAATTAGCATCTTTAGACCCGGTATTAGTGAGAACACCTCGATAGTAGTTCAATGATGCAGCTTTATTAATTTCATCATTAAACGCGGTTCGACGAACTTTCTTCCACACTTCAGAATCAGAAGAAAGTTTCACTATTATAGCTTCTAGCTCTCGTGAACTCAGTTCACTGCTCAATTCAATAACGCCAACTAAGCGATTCATCGTACTTAGATAAGATTCAAGTTGCCCCTCTAACAAATTTACGCTAAACATACTTTGTCGCATGAATTTATAAAGGTCATCGTTATTTTGGTATATGACTGAACTTGCGAAATAAGGGAGGGAAGTCATTGGAGATTTCGACGCCAACCGCACGTCTATTGAGAGCCCTTGTTTTTGAAGACTTTGCATCACCTGCTCAAAGTTAGCCAATAAACGAATTGTTTTAGTACAAAAATTATCAACAACGATAGTTACAAGCTGATTTGGCCCATTGACTAACCATGCCTTTCTGTCTCGACTTACTAACAAACTATTTGGAACAATGAAAGTGCTATCATCAGTCCCCCCTTCTAATTCCCCAACATAATTACGAGAACATATCTTATTACTTGTCCGCACTTTTCTCGTCAAGTCTAAACTAGCAACTTGGGGGCATACTGAGACATTGGCTATTTCGGTGAGTTCAGGATATAAAAATTCATCAACACAGATGATTTCGAAATAACTATATTGATGTAACATTTTGAGTAGCAAAATACCAACTTCGCCACGAACCTGTGGGGCATTTAGCTCCGACTTCCCAATACTGATGAATCGATTAAGCCCGAACTTAAAACGCTGTGCAAACGTTTCAATCGCGAAATCCTGAGACAGAATATCAACACCAATACCTTTTTTATTAAGGTGAACAATTAGATCTAATAAAGTATTTGAGCCTAGTTCAACATCGATTACAGATGTATTTTGTACAGTTATCAATACTCGACTTGCGCTATTGATACGAATATCAGTCTTAGGATCAAACCCTACACCATACAATAACTCTTTAATTATTGCCTTCGACTCAATATTTTTACTGCGCTGACCGTTGAACTTACTGACCAAATATTTCAAGTCGAAAAATGCTTTTGTAATATCTTCGCTACAAGCCCCAAGTTCAGCGTTTTTGACATCTATCCATTTGTCTGTTATCGACGATAATCTTTCCGTAAATCGAGTAAAACTTGCTACATATAATGCTCGCTCAACTGCTTCTGGTTGTAGTCGATAATTTGTTGCAAGTGCTTTGTTAGCTAGGTGCTTGAAACTCTCCCAATCGCCATTAGGAGCATATATCAAGTGCTCTTCACAGGTCTCTCGTAAAACTGGTAAGTCAAAAGCTACCGTGGGAGTTCCTACCGCTAAAGCTTCTATAGGCGGGTAGCCATAACCTTCAAATTGAGACGGAAACAATAGTAAGCAGGCTCGAGCTAGCTCTTCAAACTTTTCTTGATCATTAATTTTGATCTTATATTCAATTTCAAAACCAATTTCAGTCGCTAAATTATTTAGTAAACCTATTACATCTTTAGGGAGGTCAGACTCACCACACAGAAAAACTACAGTATGATTTTTGAAACCATCCCCCAACGTATCTACGATGTTTTGCCAGCCTTTGTGCGCGGAGTAACCGTGACGAGGAAAAAAAACAATAACTCGCTTTTCTTTGTTTTTTAATTCACAGTAGCGTTCGGCGTATGTCGAATTAATAGGGGCATAGAGCGATTCAAACAAACAAGAATCACGAGTATTCAAGTAGTATTCTTGGGCATATCCCCGACTTACATCTGTAGTTGACAAAATTAAACTGGAAAATTTAGAAGTCACCTCCCAGTATTTCCATAATTCAGGGTCGCGATTGGGGAATACCATGGAATTGAACCAATTGGGAGACTCAAAATTGACAAGCCCCAACCTCGCACCACAATTCGTTGCGTAGTCAATCGCTCCTTTATACATATCACCATTCTTATCCATACCCGGTATAACAAGGATGTGTTCAGCGGTGTAACTTGGATAGCTAGTTGGATCTAGGAAATTACTAGTGGTTTTTACATGGATATTTCGATGACCTGGCATATGAGAAAAATCGTCAATAAAGTAAGGACGATTATCTGTCATAACTGTCACTTGGTAGCCTAGGGCTGCGAAACCTTCAGCCAGTAGCCATCCATGATACCTTCCCCCTGAATAATTGTGCGGCGGCATTCGACCCCACAATACAATATGGGACTTAGTTATCTGAAGTGAGGTGCAACCATCAAATTCTTGTAACGTACCATTGGAGTTGTACGTTACGTCAAGTTTCGAATCATCAACTTGAGCGTCTTGATTTTCAAATAATCGACTAAAGTCACGCTTGTGGCGAATTAGAGCAGCTGAAGGCCTTAATTCCCGATCGAATGACAGGCTTACGTAGTTATCTACGTCGTAAACAATAGCATTCCCCCCCCAACCTCTAGCGAGGTAATATAAATAAGACCTTGGTGTAATTAAATATTGGGATGATGCGACTTTAGTCTTTAGCTCATAGAATTCATCTGGACTAGCGTAAGCTGAATCATAATCAGCAATTAAGTAAGCTATTCCAAGATTATCTAGAGAACTGCTAACATCTTTTAACCAGCGCTCTTTATCTGGGCCAAGGTAATCAGCAAAATCTGGAACGATCAAAGCTTGATTACTAGGTTCAGACATTAAGTCTTCTTTGGCGACAAATATACCTGAGCTTACTAACGGAGTATCTGATATATTTAGTTCAGGATCATTATCTGGGGTATAGATTCCCTTCAGAAGACCAGTTAACGAAGCCAGTTTTTCCCTACGTCTCTCTATTGTAAGTTCATAAACCCATTCAGTATCCAAAACACCTGATGAAAGGCCAATTGAGGGAAGACTTCTTAAAATGGGGTCTGAATACCAAGAATTAAAACAATTAGAAGTATCTAGGGGGATAAGAACTTGACAATTTTCAGCGCCTATTTTTTCAACGAAAAACTCCATTTGATGTGGGAGTAATACACTCTTCTTGAATAGGGATTTGCTAAGCGAAATCAACTCAGGATCTTCGGAATATAATTCAACTTCGGCTGAGTTGACTAAATTTTCAAAAAAAAATAGATGACTCTTTCTTTTTACAATTAATATCTGCATTTTACGACTCTTATTCTTCCCAGTGTATATTTTCACGAATCAAACGAACTGGGGCCCCAGCATAAATGCAATTCTGTTTTAGTTCTTTAGAGACAAAGGATTTTGCTCCTACCACAGTTCCGCTGCCTATATATGCGCCCCCTTTTATTAGGGTATCCTCAGCAATCCATACTCTATCTTCTAAAACGATATCTTTGCTTCTGTTGATACGAGCACCTGTTTCATTATCCATAATCTTGTGGGAGTCAGAGGTTCTAAATTTCACTTGAGCAAATAAACAATTTTCACCTATAGAAATTTTATCATTATCCTCACCTAGATTGACGAATAGACTAGCATTACATTTAGTCCCCGACCCAATAGACATTTGAGTATCTTTTCCTTTGAAGTTCAAACTACCTGCCAAAACCACATTTTGCCCGATGAAAAGAGTACAATTATCCTTAAAAAAGTTTATGTCTAGTCTAGAGCATTTAAAATTTCTACCTATAACCAGCTTATTTCCTTGCCCTATGAAGTTAATGTTAAGGCCCGGTAAATCACTCTCTTCTGTCTCTAATTTAATCGTGTTTTCGTCTACATTTCCAATCAACTTCATTCTTTAACCTATTCAAAACTATAAATAATCAAGTGGATCGGTAAAGTCAGATAATCCGGCAATGGCAGCTCTGCCCATCGCCAAAATTGCCTCTTTTGAGCTTCCACCAATGTGACTTGTTACAACAACGTCACTTCGTCCCACTAGTGCATTATTTTTAGGCGGTTCAATTTCGAATACATCTAATCCAGCGGCATGAATATGGCCGGACTCCAAATGCTGAAGCAAGCTAAACTCATCGATCAAACCACCTCTAGCTGTATTTAATATATAAGAACCAGGCTTCATTGAAGACATCACCTTATCACTTATAAGGTGATGGTTTTGCTTATGATAAGGTACATGTACTGTAATCAAATCACACTCTTCAACTATTTTTTTCCAAGAAGAAGGAGTGACACCGTCATTTTCCATTTCTTGCTCTAACCCTTTAATATCATAAGAGACGACATCTGAGCCAAAAGCCTTAAACAAACGCGAAACCTTAGAACCAACGTGTCCATATCCAACCACGCCCACTTTTAACGATGACAATTGCTGCCCCTTAACCTGTGTCCATTCTCCACCAGCAACAACTGCTTGAGATTCAGATACTTTTCTAACAATATCTAGGGCCAAAGCAATTGTCAGCTCAGCAACGGCGATAGAATTAACGCCAGCTGTCCAACCAAGTTTTATATTCGATTTAGACATAGCATGTAAGTCAAGTTTATCTAGACCAACTCCATATTTACCCACCACCTTTAGTTCTGGAAGCTGCTGGATAACTTCTTCAGTTAAGTATTCTAAGGCAAGAACAGCTCGTTCCATCCCCTTTAAGAATTCCACTAATGAATCGCCATTTAGGCTAATACCTGCGTCATTAAATTTTGTATTCGGAAATTGTTTTATCAGCTCTTTACGAAGTATTTTGTTCTGAGAAAATGAGCGAGAACAAACGGCTACTTTTGGCTCCATTATTTTATACCCTACTTGTTAGTCCAATATTTAACTTCTGATTTTTTTTCTAATTTTTTAATTTTTAACAGAGACTCTGCCAATTCAAAATCACTTTCCTTACTAATTTTCACGGCTTTTATTGGGTCAATTGTCAACAATTCACGCTTCTTTCCAATATATGCAGATCCAAAAATTTCATAGTTTTCAACAAATTTCTTTGCATCCCATACCGTGACAGCCCAGTTCAATATTTGGACACTAGGATTTTCTTGAGTTGGAGCTAGTTGACCAGACAAGTCAATGTTGACTTCTTTGCCATCACAAAACGTTTGCATTTGCGTGGACTCACAAGTAATTACTGTATCGCAGTTAGAATTTTGGAATTTCTCTAGCGCCGCTTTCACTTCTACAGCCGTAATTAGGGGACATACCGGACTAATCATCACCAGAGTATCTGGCGCCATTGTTTTTATAAAATCGTATGTGAAGTCATCACCTGAGGCAGTATCTGAAGCCAACTGCCCGTCTCTTCTGTAGCCTTTAGCGCCTAGAGACTCCGCTAATGCGAGCATATCTTCAGAGTCAGAATTCACATATACTTCATCGCACACTTCTGCGGCAATAGCACACTCTACTGAGTAAGCCAATAGTGGCTTGCCATCGATGTACCTTAAATTTTTTGCCTTTACACGCTTGCTACCAGCTCTCGCGGGAATATGTGCAACTACTTTACCTAAATCTCTCATAGATCTCGCTCGTATGTTCTGTTGTTAAAGAATGACGATATTAGCGCTTCGATATCATCATTTACGGGCAATGTAGTTTTATACATATTGCCCAGCCCTTCAGTTAAAATAACTTTGATTTGCTTTCCAACATTCTTTTTATCTTTTGATAGTGCAGTAAAGTAATCAGATATATCCACTGCAGGTAGTGCTTTGCTCTTCCATATACAAGCTAATATCGTTCTAACTTTGTTTCTAAATTCTTTGTCAACTAAGCCAAGTTGAACCGAGATACTGTTAGCTAGATCTATCCCATAAGCCACTGCGACACCGTGTGGTACTTCAAAATTAGTACAAGCCTCTATCGCATGACCGAACGAATGTCCGTAGTTGAATACATTCCTTGGACCAGTGTCAAATTCATCTATTTCAATCATTGATTTCTTAATGCCTAAACTGCGCTCGATCAATTTTGCCAAAACTATTTTGTCGCTTTGGGCGGCTACAATTTCGCTCCCCAAATCCTCTAAATTTGTATCCTTTTGCAACAAAAAATAATGCATCATCTCGCCCAATCCAGAGCAAATTTCTAAGTTTGATAAAGTTTCAATGAAAGAGAAATCAATAAATATTTGGCGAGGAGGGTGAAAACCACCAAGTTGATTCTTATAGTCACCTATGTTCACTGAAGTCTTCGAACCGATGCAACTATCACACTGCGTCAGCAAATTAGTCGGGAAAAATACCCAATCCACGCCTCGGAACATTATCGAAGCACTAAACGCCGTAATATCTTGAACAACTCCCCCACCAATCCCCACTAAACGGTTATTTTTAGAAAAACCAAAGCCAATAACACGATTGATCAGCTCACCTATTTTTTCATAAGTTTTTGCGTTTTCATTAGCTTCTACCACTTCTACATAGTGCTCATCTAATAAATCGCAAATGTTGGGATACAACTTTCGAATGTTGCTGTCCAAGATAACAACATCACCTTCTAGTAAATTACTTTTTAACGCATATAAATGCTCGGTGAATTCTACTGTGTACTCACCTTTAAATGACTGAACTAAAAAATTTTTAAACATGAGAAAAACCACCATCAACAACAATATTCTGACCTGATATATAAGAATTCCTTTTACTTAGCAGGAACTCAACTACCTCAGCAATTTCTCTCGGTTCAGCCATTCGATTAATAGGCACCTGAGATGTAAGCGATTTGGTTTCTTCAGGGGTTAAACTTCTTGCGGTCAACTCGGTATTAACAAAACCAGGGGAAACCATATTGACCAAGATGCCTTGCGACGCCAATTCTGCCGACATCGCTCGCGTCAAGCCAATTAATGCAGATTTAGAAGCACTATAACTAGCTCGACCACTCTTAGAGATTACGCTCCAGATCGAGCCGATATGCACAATACGCCCATGACTCTGAGAAGATTGTAATTTTTTTACTACGGCTCTGCTTAGTACAAAACTTGCTTTTAGATTGGTACTAATTACCTGGTCAAAGTTTTCATCTGTGATTTCAGCATAAGGCTTAATGATGTTGATGCCTGCATTATTTACTAAGCCAGATAGTGATGATACGTTAGATATAACTTCACAAAACTTACGTATCGATGCTTCGCTTGTTAATTCAAGTGATTGATAGCTAATATTTGGAGAGGACAGTTTGTCATCCTCAGAAGGATTCCTGCCTGTTGCAATAACTTTGTAACCATCTTCTAGCAATTTTTCACAAATCGCTAAACCAATTCCTCTTGTACCACCCGTAACAATAACTGTACTCATATTGTTCCTTTAACCAAGGCTAAAATGAAAGTTCTCTGTGCCATCTATCACCACTGAATATTTCGTATTTTTATTTAAAGAAACGCACTCTGAAATTCCTCCTGTGGCTAAATAGATAGGTTCTATTATCTCAACTTCTTGCTTATAGATAAACGCTATAAAATCAACGAGCACGTCTAGAGGCGGTATTATTGAATCACTTATCAAGCCACGTGTGACCTGTCTCTTATACACATCTCCGAGCCCACGAGACCAGAGAGGATCTCGT
>OJHC01000433.1_pt1 | contig 9543 bp, 12 predicted proteins | sample 1595091 | NCBI WGS metagenome assembly OJHC01 (sample SAMN05416829, study PRJEB24817) | seawater metagenome | isolation source: Sea water | place: Canada:Atlantic | collected 2013-07 | reverse complement strand
CTACACAGAGTAGATCGTCGGCAGCGTCAGATGTGTATAAGAGACAGTGCTTGAATCGACCGAGGTTGCTCGCGCGTACTCTCCACTAGAGGGTACAAATTGATAAACACATGTCTCGTTGGTGCACATACCATTACCTTCCTGAAGCATGTGGTACCATGTCATTGTCAGACTGCGTCAACATCCTTCCCTGTCCGTTTTGTATTGGAGTCCAGACCGTGGTCATTAAGCCATCACCAGCCTGTAATCGTGCCTCAGTACCAGTCGGGATTGACGCGCCACAACCTTCGTATGCTTACCTCTCAGGCCATGCAGCAGGCCATCATCGCGCAGCATTATGAGCTTGGCGGCTGGTATCAGATCAATCGCAAGGCCTTTCAAGCTGCGGTGCTGGGCGTCGTGTTTGCCAGAGATGTAGAAGGCAGCTTGAGCAGGGCCAAGTATGTGATGCCTAGCCTTCCAGCGGGATCTGATCCTCCTCCACCACCCGGTCCAGCACCTCGGAACGTGCCGCGGCCACCGCCTGGTCCACCACCCATGCATAATATACCACCACCGGCGGGAGATCCTCCTCAGTCTTCACGACGCAACTTGGAGGACACGACGAGACCAGCGGCACCTCCGGATGCTGTCAAAGGTCTCGACGCTGTAGCCGCAGATGCTGGAGCCGACCCCGCTGCCGAAAAACAGGCGGAGCTGGTAAAAGCAAAGGAAAAGAAAATTGATCGGTACGCAGAGGCTGTTCTCTGTCTCGAAATGCTGAACAAGGTGAATTGGCTGAGCGACATGCCCAACAAAGATGAATACGGGGAAGACTTGACCACCATCTTCCATGAGGGCATGAAGTGCGTCCAAGAATTTCAGCATGGAACACTGCTGCCTTGGAATCTGGACAACTGGCCTCTGAATCCGAGGGTGTGGCTCGGAGAGATGGAGCGCGCTCTGGCTTGCCTGGCGCAGAGAGGTATTCTGCCCAAATGGTTGACCAGCCCTCACGACAGGAACAGGAAGGACGCATGTGACGCAGCTGCAGGATTCCCGGATCCAGGCAACGAGGTGCTGGACGTTCTGGTCCATGCCCTACGGCTCTGGAAGTACGTCACTGCCAGCAAGGTGGAATTGGTCATCCGGCAAAGCACCCATGAATATGGCGCCGGTCGCAACAGGAGTTCCATTGGTCCTGTGAACTTGCGAGGGAACATCGTGGAGGCAATGACGCTGCATTTGCAGCGTGCTGGAGCCGAACCCAGCACCGACCATGGCATCGCGGGGACCTTCCCGGATTACTCGTATAAGTCCGCGTGCAGCAGCCAATCCACGGTCTCGCAGCACTATTGGAGTGCACCACGGAAACAGGCGTGGGACTGGAAGAGTGAGCGGTGGGATCATGGAGATCGCTCCCCTGCGCCGGATCGCACGTGGTATCGCACGTGGTAGCAGCAAGGTCCGCCACGCGGACTGTAACCAAGTCGCCTGGAGGCATATCTAAGCTTTTCGCAACACAAGTTTCGGGTCCATGTCAGGGAAACCAAAATCTAGACGTCATCACGAATCATTCAGTCATCGGATGACCTGACCTGCTTCACCAGACATGAAAGAAGCTCTCCCCCGTTGCACGTGGCTCTGTCGTAAGATGCCTTCTTGATGACAAACACGTGTTCCTGGCAACGAATTCTTCCACTTGGGTTACAATCATTGACGGTGTTCGCTACAGGTTCTATGGCGCTCTAATGCTAGACACGCAGATAATGATACACTATATGTACCTATGCGGTGTGAAATGGCAACACTCATTGCTTCCTGTTGTTGGAGTAGAGCCGGTGACCTCAACCGTCGCAGCTCCGGAATCCTGCTGTCCCCAGTGCGAAATTGTCTTGCCAGATCCGTCTCTCGAGCTTCCTGGAGGTGCGTGGCAGCTCATTCTTCTCGGCATGTTATTTTCGTCGTTGCACCAAGCAGTGTCTTCCCACGAGTGGCTGTTGGTTACGTCTTTTGGGCTCAAGGCTCAAACACGATTAGAGCACAGAGCACGTGCCAAAAGCTCTCCCTCTCGGTCCCAATTATGGGTCCGCTTTTGGTTCCCAGATTTGGTGCCAAGAAGATGTCTCCACACAGTGGGGAAACATATTCTCGGCCCCGTTTTCGAGTATGCTTTTGGTTCCTAAAATGGGGCCGGGATCTGGACCCTGGAGGCGGGATACACCTGCCGCGTTGTACAGCTAGCGCCGGCTGTGTGACGACCTGTCGACGTATGCTAGACGAAGTCGTTGAGTACGTCTAGTCTTGCTTCGGTTTTCTAGTTTTGCCTCGCTGGCATGAGCCAAGCCGCCAACGGTTTCAGTGCGGTGGCTTGGCCTCTAAGTCGGGTGCGCACTCTTTTCGCAGACACGGATTGGTTTTCTTCCCTGCCTACCCTGCAATCCTTAACATGAACATTGTTTGCCGATCCTGTCACGCCTCGGTCCACGACCGACGCGACCTCCTTTTAGGAGTATTACAGCTGGGTCGGATGTGTGTTGGGAGCATAGCCTGCCCTGCGTCCAGTGTGAGGCTGGAAGTGTTGCACTGCGCTGGCCTGCGTCCGCTGAACGGTAAAAGGAAGCGTGAGTGTATGTGTATTTTGTGCCAGCAATACGTTAGGACAGGCTCAACGCTTGAAGACACGACCCAACCTACTAACAGTCCTGTCTTTGTTCCATGACACATCTGCAGGCGTCGTTGGAAACATGGGCATATGACCATGATCACGCGACACTGAGTGCATGACATCCGCCGCGCTACCCTCAAAGCTATCCGCGGACCCGGCATCCTGTGCCCGCTCCCAAGCGAATAGATATGATCAACAGGCTTCAAGCGAAAGATGGGAGACAGCGACTCGGAGGTCTCGGCTACTGGGGCAGCAGGGATGGCATAGCGACGCGTACGAGAGTTGCAAATGCGCAGTCTCGGAGTCGCCTTCTGCACGCACTGGCAATGAGGGAGTGGGAGCATGGCGTCCGTGCTGGAGATACGGAGCGTCGGCTGCGACCCCTGAGTGGCGCGGTGGGCAGCCGGCGAGTCGCGTTGGGCAGCCGGACGCGTCGTGGATGGCACACCATAGGTGGCGCGTGATGAGGAAGTGAAAAATGTTTTCTTTCAGTTTGATGAAGATGTGATACTAGCATTTGAAAAGGGTCATCTGTCGTACAGAGCTCAAGCATACGTTTATCGTCGAAGTCGTCTCCAAAGTACTCTTGACCTCATCATGTGTCACAGGAAACTGTCGTTCATCGTTGCTGAGGAACTGCATGAATAACTGACATGTCTTGGTTTGTGGGAGGCATGGGGCAAGTTAGTCATGTTGCGTGACCTGCGTCGCCAATGACGTGTGTGCTGACAGAGAGTGGAAACCAGCCTTGCTCTTGGGTAACCCGAAGCACGCAACACGTCCGTGCGCTAGTCGCCACGGCAGCATGTCGCACGCTCGTCGAGGCAAGACCCATTAAAACATCTTTCCTGCGGAGGTGTTCAAAGAGACGGCGAGAATGAGCGAGTGTGTACCTCTTGGCTCAAAATTCGCTCGTAGGCAGTGCCACAGCCCATTGCTCCTTTTCTCAAGACGGTGTCCCACTGCGAGTGGGCATTCATTGGCACTGACCTGCGTGCTGGTAAGAGTGTGGGAGCCCACCTTGCCATTGAGGATAACCCATAGCACGAGCACGGGGCCGCAGCAGTGGCCACAGCAGCTCGTCGCGGCAGATGGCTTCTTCTTGTGATCCTGCGGCTTCTGCGTGTGACCTGCAGCGGAGCGCGGCGTCGATGTTGCCCACCTCTGAGCGTGGCCCCTTCCCGATTTCGACCTCCACGGGCAGGACACTGTCTACAAATGTTCCTGCTTTCTCCAGATGCTGAAAGTACAAAAACTGTGTTTGGGAAACAGATCACTCTGGAAGACAGTTCGTGTCCCACTGTCATCTGAAGACATGTTCAGCGTCACCCAACAGGATATGAGATCTTCATCGTTCCACGAGTCTTTGTATATAAAGTCTTGTAGATGGCACGTCCACATGTTTTCTTCGCCTTTAATTCACTTTGACCACTATTAAAGCCGAGGAACGGCGTCTGCATGGTGGTGCCGCGTGCAGATCTGGGACCATGGGCCGATGGACCCCGAAGTGTTTCGACGGGAACCCCGAACTCCACCCCGAACTCCACCTTGGTGATGTCGGCATCTTCGGAATCTTCGACCTGGGAGCCGGTCGAGGAGGGACCCTGGCCAGTTCCAGTCGGAACAGACCGTACGAGAGTTGTGCGGCACCTGGCCCCAGTGTCAACAGGGGAAGGAAACGGGGATCGCCCTGCGCCGGCGAACCTGGTTCATGGGAACAGTCTGAACTACCGTTCCACGGACACTCTGCACACCGACGCGGGATCAACCCCGCCAGTGCGGAACCCCCCAGCTGGCTGGATCGAGGGAGGTGCACGACAAGCACCGCAGAGGACGACAGCTCCTGAAAGCAGCTTTCATGCTTCCTCGCGTGGTGAGCAGATTTCGAGCTCGCCAGCTGCTATACCGCAGGCGGCGCCTGATCCCCAGGTCACGAATCCGCATGCGGGAGCTCAGCCGTCTTCGTCTCCGTCCTCGGCACCTGCGACGCAGGCAACGGTGCCGACACTGCCGTACCCTTGGGTAGAGTACTTGTGCACACACTACTCAGTTCCTTTCTACTACAACAAGGTTTCGGAGGAAAGAACCTGGGACAGACCGGAGTCAGAGGGTGCTGAGCCAGCTAGTACCCCGATTCGGGTCCGGCCAGATGCGTCGGCAGCGAGAGCGGAAGAGCCGGCCAGTAGCTCTTCGAATACTGTGTCACCGACGATCACACGGACCATCCATGAGCTGAGAGGGACGGTGATTCCGTTCGGCACACACGTAGGGAGGACCGTGGGCTGGGTCATGGACACGCACCCAGAGCACTTGACTGACTTTCAGCGTAAAGCTGATTTGTGGTACGGCGAGCGTCTCAGCATCTGCAGGGTGCACTCGACTATCCAAAAGCTGCAGGACATCATTGCCGAGGACTCCCGAAGGCAGACGGTGCCGCAGGCAACAGCCGCGGCTTGTTCGCACAGGGCATGTGCCTTAACATACCAGGGGAGCAACAACGTCAGCCCTGAAGGCAGCTACTGGCTATGCGGTGACTGTGGGACGAGCAGGTTCATGCCGCACACTGTCGGAGTCGTACGAGAGCCTGGCCTGGGGACTGAACGCTCTCAAACAAGACGCGGCGCCCTGCCCCGGATCTCTCTGATGATGGACACGGGGTGTCACCGGAGTGTCGCAGGAAGTGAATGGCACCGGCTTATGCAGATGTGGTGCTCGGAGAACAGTTTCAGCCCGCGCCCTCGGAACATTGACGAGAGTTTCCAGTTCGGCGGAGGACAAGTGGGAGTCTCCAAGCGAGCGTGGATGTACCTTGTGATATTGGGTGATGCCTTGGTCGAGCTGGACATTGCTGAGATCGACGGGATTCCCTGCCCGGCGCTCCTCGGCTGCCAAGCTATGCAGACGCTGGGCATTAACCTGAACCTCAGCGACGGCACGTGGGCTGCTCTGGCCTGCAACATCACCAGTCGGCCATTGGAGAGATCGTGGTCTGGCCAGCCGGTCCTTTCACTGGGGAGCGGAGCTTCCTGAGCAAGCTGAATCCCCACTCCGAGGTCACGCGTATGTTTGCCTGTATCACCTGTCAGAATTAAGCGTAGGGATGCGGTATGGGGCCAGGAAGATGTGTTGTTTTCTCCGCCAAGCATGCTCAAGGGGATACTTGAGCGCAGATGTTTTCGCTTTGCTCGATCGAGGTTGTTCGCGCCTAGTCTCTTCCAGAGGCCAAGGGTTGATAACCACATGTCTGGTTGACACCCATGCCGCCATTTTCGAGAAGCATATAGTACCATGTCCGGGTGAGACTGAGAAAAAGCACCCTCCAAGGTCTTGCCTTGTGTTAGATTCCAGAGCGTCGTTACTAAACCATCACAAGCACGTAACCGTGATTGGGCACCAGTGGGTAACTGACTAGCCAACCCTGTCTATGATATCCTAGCAGGCCATCATGGCCAACATCTATGCTGCTTGCGAGCCGGAACCATGGCGACTTGCTCGGCATGGCAAGCAACTTCCGTGCCCTCGTGAGGGGCATCGTGTTGGATAGAATGCGCGAGCACAGCTTGCTTAACCCCGGGTACCAGCTGCCTAACCTCGCGGACTGTAGTCGAATGGCCCTGGAGGCATGTCTAATCTGCTTTCAAACGCAATCCAAGCTTCAAGGCTCTGTCCGGAAACGAGGCAAGTCTAGTCACCCAGTCGTGTCCCACTGCCATGAGGAACCTTTTACAGCCTCACCGGACATGAAAGCTGATCTTCCTGACCACGAGGCTTTGTAGTATAAAATCTGGTTGATAGGTCGCGCACGTGTTCATTGCTTCGATTTCTTTCATTTTGATTACAATTATGGTCGGAGCTTGCTGTTTCTATGTCTGTCAAGTGCTACTCACGCAGCCATTGTGAGACCCAGTTACCATGCGCGAGAGATGCAATCACACATTATGTCTTTTGGAAGGAGAAGAGTAGCCGGCTCTCGCTCCACGCTCGAGCACGTGCCTCCAGGATTGATGGCCTCAGTCCGCACAGGAATCACCGGCCCGCGCGCTCCCGCCTGGCACCTGTGGCTCACGAAGTGCGCACCCAGACATATAGTATGGCTTCGACGATGTATGGAAGCGGTCGTGGGAGCCCGACACTTATTGGAGCAACCCCGACATACATCCGGAGCTATACTGTAATGTAATATGGAAGTCTTATTGAGCAGAGCCCTATATATGGTTTCATACGAGGGTGCGCACGGGGTTTCGTTGCCGCGGTGTCCCCGTCAGACAAAACCCTAGGAGCCACGGTACAGCGGTCCCATGCCGGCGCGCGTTGGCATGTCACCTGCGGCGCACGCAGTGCGCCACGATATTACTACATACCTGCGAGGATGTCCGGCAGCGGTCGTGGAAGCCCGACGCTGCTCGGGGGAACCCCGACAGTCATCCGCAGCCTGTAATGCAAATCATACATGCAGCCATTTTTGAACATCACATATTCCGCCATTCTACGGAGTGTGGTTGCATATACATACCTACGTCGGCTCAGACCTCCCGTCTCGCAGAGGAGTTGCCGGCCAGGCTGGATCCCTTCCTTTTCGTTGACTCTCGTTTACCCAACGTGAGAACTATGTAATGAGTGGACAACACACCAGTCTCTGTGTAAGTACGTACGTATGCGCAGCACTGCATGTCAAGGCCATGGCACTAGGGCTGTACATACACATCAAGGTTCGGGGGAGGGCCAATATGGGCAAGACCATATGCTACCTTTGCCTGGCTGATGTCGCTGTGCGCGCTCGCCAGTGGGACCCGGGGGCAGCCCTCCCTCTCCCATTCCGCGAGCACCGGCAGGTAAGGGATGTGTCCTGGCAAGCAACGCTTCTACAACGGAGCCTTCACTGAATTGTCTGCCGTTGCGGCCTCAGGTTGATACTCGGCAGGTGAGAGAAACAAACGGACACTGTTGCCGTTAGCGGTGCTCGTCCCAACATAAGACTTTCAAATTCCAGATAGACCGTCGGTTTCAGTCACCTGTCGCGTGGAGAATAGGAGAGTCCTCCCAGCAGCACGCGGTACCTGGGTTCAGCGATTTATACTAAACTGGAGGTCCTCACGAGCTTTCATAGTCACCCGCGAGGCGGCCGGAAACGAAGACACGGCACAGATAATTATTGGCCCACACCTCGACAGAAAAGCACTGAGGCGACACATTTCAGGTCCCAATTCCAGGGACGTTTTCCAGCCCCAAAAATGGAACCATGTGTTTAATTTAAAACAAACTGCGGGACAAAACACGTCCCCAAAACAGGAACCTGAAATAGTAAATGTGGCGCACATTTATTTCAACATCTCGACTCAAAACGTCGAGGCAATGGCGTGGGCGGTTGCTGTAAATTCTAGCAACCCTTGGGCAATTATGTTCTGCAACCTGACCCGAATGAAAGGAAGAATTTAGCTCATGGCCAAGCTTGGAAAAACATCGATGTCTGCGGCTACGCTGATCCTGGCACTGTCGTGAATCATTTCTCCCATCCTTCTTTGCGAAGGCTGGATGCCCCAACACTGCAGTTCCAGATGTACTGCCCAGCCAGGAACAGTACCTGCACATGATCCCGAGTTGTTCCAGCTTTGCAAGGCAACTACGTCTGGTGGAGCATAAAGTGATCATGTTTGATGAGGCGCATGCAGCGATGATCATTCCATGTAAGAAGGTCTTTCAAAGCGAAATAATAAACTTCGTCCAGATTGGAAACAGCCCCACAAACTGCTTCCTGCATCAGACTGTACAATGCACGCCGTCAAGATGGTGATTGGCTCGAATACATGCACTCAGGAGCTTGCAAAACTGGAGCATGATGACAGAGAGTGGATCAAGCAGAACTCCGTGCATGTGATCATGGAATGGCGCATAGGCATTGTCGCTGCACTGTCGCTGCAAGAGTTTGGCAGCCCACCTTACCGTCGGCTGACCCGTAACACGCAGCACGTCGCCGCATGAGTCGCGCCGGCAGCTCGTGGCGCAGCAGTGTTAGGCAAGCGTGTGGCACCTCAGCATGTCGCTTGGGTAACATACCGACGGGTGACCCAGAACACGCAACACGTCTATGATCTAGTGCCGTTGCGAGGTCAACACGCGTTGGGGAAGGCAAGAGTGTGGGAGCCCACCTTGCCGCTGTGGACACCCAAGATCCAACGCGAGTCTCTGTGCAAAGCCAGCGCTGTTCCACCATGGCCGGCCTCGAATGGCGACGCCAGCGGGTAGACATCGGATGCGGCCAGTGCACTCAGGAGTGGCGACGTTCCCAGCCATGCAGACCTGTGAAAAGCACAAGTGTCCACGTCCACAAGCACAGAGCACGAGCGCTGAGAGGTATGCCAGAGTCGGTAGCATTTGCACATCGGGCATTGTTCCGGTGGTAGGCTAGGTTGCAACACTCCGCAGGCGGCTGAATATACTCATATCTCCGTGCTATGTCGGGGACCAGGGAATGACTTAGAAGTAGTTGCAACTCTCACATTCAGCGTTGCTCGCCTAGTGTATGCACAACTCACATGTCTTTGTTAGAGGGATGGCATATGGCAAATCAATGCTGCGTCATGCGTTGCGAGTACATTTCGTACCAGACAAGTGTTTGCTACCTGACCTTGCACGTGGGTAATGCACAGCACACCGCCCTCGCGGTACGACGGCATTCCGGCAGCTCGTGGCACGCAAGTGTTGGCAAGCCCTATAGAACCGGCTTCTCTGCGGTCATGCGAAAGAGACCGCCTGAGAGAGAGAGAGATAGAGAGAGCGAATGAGAGAGACACTGTGTGCAGTCTTTGTCATCTGCAAAAGAAGCAGTTGGGATTGTTTACAGCCCTATATTTTCCCTGTCTCTTATACACATCTCCGAGCCCACGAGACCAGAGAGG
>OJHC01000430.1_pt1 | contig 9675 bp, 10 predicted proteins | sample 1595091 | NCBI WGS metagenome assembly OJHC01 (sample SAMN05416829, study PRJEB24817) | seawater metagenome | isolation source: Sea water | place: Canada:Atlantic | collected 2013-07 | reverse complement strand
AGTATTAATTGGCCATTTACTATAATTATACACAATATCTATAGCTGAAAATAAAAAAATACAGATTGCATAACTTCGAATAAATCCAAAGAATAACCCAAATAAAGAATCGAGTCTTCCTAGTCCGACAAATTTTACTGTCTTACTAATAGCTTTATTTGCAATTAGAATAATAAAGATAACTAGAACAAAAATAGTTATGCTAAGTGCAATATCCAAGACATATTCACTATCAATTATGTTTTTAAAATAAGGTTTAATTTTTGGAAAAAGTATTAAAGTTACAACATAAGCCAATAACCACTTTGAAGCTGATAATAAGCTTAAAACAAAACCTTTGTTGTAACACTTGATGACTGAAAAAAATGTAATGATTAGAAATATTAGATCTACTAAAGACACTGCTTGATAAAAGTCTTTTAAGGCATCAAGCATAATGACCTTATTTTCCGAATGGTTTACTTATTAAAATAAGAGAAGGCAGTAGAGTTAATACTGAAATCATCGCCAATAACATTGCTAAACCTGTGAACACACCAAAGTAAATTGTTGGTATAAATTTAGAAAAAACAAGAATTGAAAAACCAAAAACAATAGTTATTGAAGTATTTAGTATTGCAACACCCACTGTTGAGTGGCAAACTTTTAATGTTTTATTATAGTCTTTATTTTTTAAAAATTCTTCTTTAAATCTATAAATATAATGAATGCTATTATCTACTGCTATCCCAATAGTAATTGCGGCAATAGTAATAGTCATCATATCAAGTGGTATTCCAAGCAGACCGATAATTCCTAAAATAAAGAAAGCTGCAATAAAATTAGGAACAACACCAATAAGAGATAGTTTAAAATTTCTAAATAAAATCATAAACATTGCAAAAATTCCAACCATTACTAAACCTAATGTGAGTATTTGAGACTTAAAAAGACTTTGGAGTAAATTATTAAACAAGATTAAAACACCCGCTAGTTTAAACTCTTCTTTGTTAAGCTTTAATTCATTTTCAAGGTCGTAATTTATTTGGTTTATTAAATCATTTCTTCTTAGACCTTCTTGTGAGTCAATAATTCTAAGACTTATCCTAGCTTCATTGTCCTTTATAGATATATAAGGATCTATAATATCTTTTTTTATACTTTCTGGAATTTTTGAATAAAGAACACCCATTTCTAAAGTCCCAAGAGGCTTGTTATTATTTAGCTGTGTAGCAACCTCAATAATCGAACTAAATGATAAAACTTTTCCAACTGCAGGAAGGCTATCTAAATAATTATGAACATTTTGAATTTTTTCAACTTTATCTTTAGTAAACCAGTATTTTTCATCGTTTTTACCACCATCATCATCCCAGTTTTCAAACTCATCATCTTCCTTAGACTGTACAGCGACATTTTTAGGAAATTTCAATATAACTTCTAAAGGTGTAGTACCACCTAGTTTTTCATCAATAAGTTTCATGCCTTTATAGATTTCAGTATTCTTATTAAAATAATTTATAAAACTATTTTCAACTTCAAGCTTGCTTATCCCAACTATACTTAAGGCAACAACTAAACCTGTTACTAAAAAAATCATACTTTTATTGTTAATAGAAATTTTACCAAAAAAAGAAGTAATTTTAGAATCTGTATCTTCTTTAACTTTCACTTTATTGTTAGACATAAAACTTAGTAAAGTAGGGAGTAATGTAAATGTAATTATAAAAGAAGTTATCAATCCTAAAGTCATCATCCACCCGAAATCAATAATAGGTTTGATACCACTAAATACTAAAGATAGAAAAGCACATATAGTTGTAAGAACTGTGTAAATGATTGGCCAAAACATCTTATTAGTTGTCATTGAAATAATTTGTAAATTACCTAAGTTTGGAAAATCTTCTCTTAATTGTAGAAAACGGGTGCTCATATGAATATTCATTGCCATAGTTAAAATTAACATTAAAGCAATAAAGTTTGAGGATATAACGGTAACCTTCCAACCTAAAAGACCAAGTAGACCTGTCATAACTAAAACTGAAAAAAAGCAGCTACTAATTGGAACAATAATCCAAATTAGTTTTCTAAATATAAACCATAGAGTAGCAATAATAAATAAAAGAACTCCTAGACCAAAAACAATAATATCACTTTTAATAAATGACATCATGTCATCCGTGATCATTGGAATACCTCCTAAGTATATTTTTCCAACATCTCCATAGGACTTAATAACCTCTCTTATTTGGGTGATATTTTCATGATTTTTCTTTTTTAAAGTATCTTTATATTCTTCAATTTCTTGAGCTGATTTATTTTCAATATCTTTTAGTTCATCTTTTTTTATATAAACAATTATGCCACTTGTTTTACCATCTTCACTTATTACAAAATTTCTAAAAACTGGACTATTTAATATTTCTTTAAATCCTCTTTCAGTATCGACACCCTCATCTTTTAAAGTTTTAAAGCTTTCCAATCTTTCTTGAAGAGGAGCTTCTGAATTATTTAATAAAGGGATATCGAGTAGTGTAATAACGCTATGAACCCAATCTAAACTTTGGATTTTATATTTTAAACTTAAAAGATTGTTAATAGAAGATTCAGTTACCATCCCTTCATTAGGAGAATAAGTTAAGATTAAGAACTCTTTAGAACCATATCTTTCTGTGACTTCTTTTAAATATTCAAGATCAGGATCACCTTCAATTAATAGAGTATCAGATGAAGCATCTAGCCTAAAATCTTTAGAAAAATAACCAAAACTAAAAAGGGTAATTAATAATAGTACAAAAATTGATTTAGGATTTTTTAAAATAATATTTTGATAAAATAGAGACAGCATTCACAGCTAATATATTGGATATTAGTTAATTTGAGTATCTTTAAATTTGGTAAACATTGCTTCAAATTCTACCATAACATTACCCGTTGGGCCGTGTCTTTGTTTTCCAATAATAAGCTCTGCTAGATTTGACACTTCATTCATTTTTGCTTGCCATTCAGCATGCTCAACAGTTGCGGGTCTAGGTTCTTTTCTCTCTAAGTAATAGGCCTCTCTATATACAAACATTACAACGTCAGCATCTTGTTCAATTGATCCAGATTCTCTTAAATCTGATAACTGAGGTTTGTGATCATCTCTTTGTTCTACTGCTCTTGATAGCTGTGATAGAGCAATCACTGGAAGTTTAAGTTCTTTTGCCATTGCCTTAAGGCCTTGAGTGATTTCAGAAATTTCTTGAACTCTACCATCTCTATTATTTCCAGATCCTCTCATCAATTGAATGTAATCTACAACAATCAAATCTAAACCAAATAATCTTTTAATACGTCTTGCTCTGTTGCTCATAGCAGCGATACTGATAGCTGGTGTTTCGTCTATATACAAAGGAAGTTCAGAAATATTCTTTGATGTCTCAATAAATTTATCAAATTGCTCATCAGAAATTCTTCCACGTCTTATATCGTTTGATTTAATTCTAGATTGTTCTGCTAAAATTCTAGTTGATAATTGTTCAGAAGACATCTCTAATGAGAAGAAAGCTACTGCAGATTTCTTTCCACTTTCTTGTAGTTTTTGAGCAGCATTAAAAGCTATATTTGTTGCTAAAGCAGTTTTACCCATTGAAGGTCTACCTGCAATAATAATTAAATCTGAATTATGAAGCCCACCCAGTCTATCATCTAAATCTCTTAGACCAGTAGGAACACCAACGATCCCTTCATCATTTTGATAAGCAGCTGAAGCCATCTCAATAGTTTGTTTCATCGCTTCATCAAATTTAATAAGTGATGAATTGAAAGAACCTTTTTCAGCAAGATCAAATAATAATCTTTCTGAATTTTCAATTATATTTTGGCCATTAACATCAAGTGCATTTAGTTTTGCAGCATCAATAGTATTTTCAGATATCTTAATTAATTCACGTCTGACGAACATATCATAAATAATTCTTGAATATTCTATTGCTTGTCTTGGAGGAGTAGAAAATTTTGTAACTTTTACTAAATACTCAGGAACATTTAATTCGTCCTTTTCATTTTCAAAATAATTTTTTAAAGTTATGGGGTTTGCAAGCATCCCTTTGTAAATTAGGCTTTCAATTGCTGAAAAAATACTTTGATGCATTGGGTCATAAAAGTTAACACTAGAAACAATAGTATTTATTTCATCAAACGTTTCATTTTGAACTAATATTGATCCAATTACAGCCTGCTCTGCTTCAATATTGTTTGGAAGTTCTTTAAAAGTATCTTTAACTAGGCTGAGGTTATTTTCCATGAACAAATCTTATCTCAATTAAGATTTAAAAAAATAACAAATATATGCTGGGGAAAAAATTGTATAATTATTGAATAGTATCAGCTGTAACTACATTAATAGTAATTTCAGAATCTACTTCAGAGTGTAGAATAATTTTAACCTTAAATTTACCAATTGATTTAATTTCAGTTATTGGTTGTATCATTGAAGGTTTAATATCTAGTTTGTCATTTTCTAATATCAGTTTTGAAATTTCAGTTGGTTTAACTGATCCATACAATTCTTTATTTTCAGTACTTAATTTTTTAATTTCATATTCTTTATTGTTAATTTGTTCAGAAATTTTTTGAGCTTCTTTTTTCTTTTCAGTATCTTTTTTACTTAGCTCAGATTTAATCTTTTCAACTTCTGCAATATTTTCTTTTGAGGCATAAAGAGCTTTTTTATTTGATATTAAGAAGTTTCTAGCAAACCCTCTTTTAACATCTATGATTTCTCCAATAGATCCAATTCTTCTTAAGTTTTCTAAAAGTATAACTTTCATTTAAATTAACGCTAAATTTCTAGCTCTCTTAATAGATAGAGAAAGCTCTCTTTGTTTTTTTTGTGAAACATTTGTAATTCTTGATGGTAAAATTTTACCATTTTCAGACATATATTTTTTTAACAATCTGATGTTTTTATAATCAACTTCTGGAGCACCCTTAGCAGATAAAGGGCAAGTTTTCTTAAATTTGTATTTATTAGGTTGAAAAATACTTAGTTTTGCAAAGTTACTTTGACTACCTTTTTTTTTATTTCCTGCTCTTTTTTTTGATGGCATAATTAGTCTCTATTATATTCTTTTTTATATTCTTTTTTTTCGTACTCATCTTTCTTTGAAAAATATTTAGCTTCTAAATTAAATTTTTTAACCTTAACTGTCATATATCTTAGAAGATTTTTATCAATTGCTTCATTTTTTTCTAATTCATCAATAATTTTTCCAGGACCTTTAATCTTAAAGTGCATATAGATGCCTTTTTTATTCTTTTTAATAATGTAAGCTAAATTTAACAAACCCCAATCTTCAGTTTGTACTATTTCTCCTTCATTTTTTTCAACTATTTTAGAATATTTTTCAGTTAATTGCTTAACTTGAGCTGGGCTAGTATCTTGTCTAGCAACTATTGTGTGTTCGTATAAATTCATAATTGTTCTTTAATAAAAAGTGAGGATATACTATTATAATTATTGAATTACAACACTTAAAACCATAATAAACTTTAGATATTTAAATGTTTTCTGTTATTTTTCCAGGTCAAGGCTCACAATTAGTAGGAATGGGTAAAGACCTACATGCTAAATATAGCTTAGTTCAAGATCTATTCAAGGAAGCAGATGATACTCTTGGTTTCTCACTATCAAACCTTATCTTAAATGGCCCTAAGGAAGAATTAGACTTAACTGAAAATACACAGCCAGCAATATTTTTGCTCAGTTATTCAATATTTAAGTTAATCAAAGAAGAGTTTAAAATTGATTTAGATAAAGCAAAATTTTATGCAGGACATTCTTTAGGAGAGTACTCTGCATTAACCGCAGCTGGGTCATTGTCATTTTCAGATACTTTAAAGATATTAAAAATTAGAGGTAGTGCGATGCAAAACTCTGTTCCAAAAGGAGTGGGTGGAATGGTTGCAGTTTTGGGTTCTGAAATTGAAATAATAAAAAAAATTATTGATGAGAATAAAGATAAATACGAATGCTTTATTGCAAATGACAATTCTGTAGGTCAGATCGTTTTAAGTGGAAAAATTGAAGACCTGGAGAAAATTATGGTTGATTTGAAAGCTTCAAATATTAAAAATATTAAATTACCAGTTAGTGCTCCGTTTCATTGTAAATTGATGAATAATGCAACACTTGTGATGAAAGAAGAAATAGCAAAATTAAATTTTAATGAACCTAAAAACATCCTTATTTCAAATGTAACAGGAAAAGAAATATCTAATTCGAATGAACTAAAAGAATTACTAGTTAAGCAAATTGAAAGTAGTGTTCGTTGGCGTGAGAGTGTTTTATTAATGATTGAGAAGGGTGTTACAGAGTTTATTGAAATAGGACCAGGCAAAGTTTTATCTGGATTAATAAAGAGAATTGACAAAAATGTTAAAGTTAGTGCAATAAATTCAGAAGAGGATATAAAGTTAATTAATATCAATGAGTAGTTTAAAAGATAAAAATATTATAGTCACAGGTGCTTCAGGTGGAATTGGTAATTCAATAGTTGAGAAGTTAAACCAAAATGGTGCAAATATTTTAGCTACTGGGACAAGAATTGAAAAACTAGAAGAGTTAAAAGAAAAATTTAATAATATAAAAATACTTAAATTTGATATTTCTCAACATGATAAAATCGAAGAATTTATAGAAAATGCTACCAAAGAACTAGGTGGATCTTTAGATTGCATTGTTAATAATGCAGGTATTACAAAAGATAATTTAACTATTAGAATGAGCTTAGAAGAGTGGTCAAAAGTGATAAATATTAATTTAACTTCTACATTTCTAATGTGTAAATATTCGATTAAAAAAATGCTTAAAAATAAATCTGGAAAAATTATCAATATAACCTCTGTTGTTGGTCATACTGGTAATGTTGGACAAGCAAACTATACTGCATCTAAGGCAGGTATAGTTGCAATGTCAAAAAGCTTAGCAATTGAATATGCAAAAAAAAATATTAATGTTAATTGCATATCCCCAGGCTTTATAAGTACTGCTATGACAGACCAAATAGATGAAAAATTTAAAGAAACAATAATTGCTAAAATTCCATCTAATAGACTAGGTAAACCTGAAGATATTGCTAATGCAGTTAATTTCTTAAGCTCAGATCAGTCAGACTATATTAATGGAGAAACATTACATGTTAATGGAGGCATGTATTTGGGTTGACAAAACTACTTTTTGAACTATTAACGAAATATAACAAAAAGGAACATTATGTCAGAAGATATTTCAAGCAAAGTTAAAAAAATTGTAGCAGATCACTTAGGTATTGATGAAGCTAAAGTATTAGACGATTCAAGCTTCATAGATGACCTTGGAGCAGATAGTTTAGATACAGTTGAGTTAGTAATGGCTTTTGAAGAGGAATTTGGTTCAGAAATTTCAGATAGTGAAGCTGAAAAAATTCTTACTGTAGGTGACGCTGTTAACTTTATAGCAGGCAAAGCAAACTAGAAATTAAATGTCCATAAAAAAAGATGGGATAATGGTAATTTTATCATCCCCATCTGGGGCAGGTAAAACCACACTAGTAAAACTCTTATCAAAAAATAAAAACTTTCACATATCTGTATCCCACACTACGAGGGAACCAAGACCAAGAGAAATTGCAAATAAAGATTATTATTTTGTAAATCACGAAAAGTTTGAAAATTTAATTAAAAATGAAGAATTCCTAGAGTATGCAAAGGTATTTAATCATCTTTATGGAACAACTAGAACCCCTGTTATTGAAAAATTAGAAAAAAGTGAGAATGTAATATTTGATATTGATTGGCAGGGCGCAGATCAGATTAAAAATAAAAAATTAAATTATAAATTGATAACTTTTTTTATTCTGCCACCCAGTAAAGAGGTTTTATTTGAAAGATTATCAAATAGAGACATGAAGGATAAATTAATTGTAGAAGAAAGAATGAAGGAATTTAGCAGGGATGTGCTGCACTGGATAAATTATGACTATGTAATTATAAATGATAATCTTGAATTGTGTTATTCTAAAATTAGCAATTTAATTGATGCTGAAATTAATAGTGGCTCAAAAGATTATGACAAAGATTATATTAGAAACCACGTAGATAAATTAACCTCTTAGATCTTCATACTCTTTTGTAAGCTTAAAATATATTTCAGGTTCTAGATTTTGTGGTCTAAGATTGAGATTAATATTAAATTTTTGAGCCACATCTTTAGCATTCATAAATATTTGATTAAAAGGTTTTTTTAACATCTTTCTTCTTTGACTAAAAAAAACTCTAGTAATCTTTTCAAGATTTTGAGCATCCTTTAATTTAAAAAAATTTTTCTTTGGTGTAAACAATAGTAAAGAGCTATCAATCTTTGGTCTAGGTGAAAAACTTTGCGGTTTTATATCTATTATTTTTTTAACATTTAATTTCCAATTAGTTAAAATTGATAGGCGGCCATATTTTGAGCTATTAGACTCTGCAACAATTCTATCAGCAACTTCTTTTTGAAACATTAAAACTAAACTATCAAACCAAAATTTTTTACCAATATTTATAATCCATTTAGATAATATTTCGGTTGAAATGTTATAGGGAAGGTTGCCAAATACAGTAAGCTTTTGTTCTGAAATCTTATTTTCTTCTACATTTAATATATCGTTATTAATTACTTCTATTTCATTTCCAAATTTGTCTTTTAATAATAATGCTAATTCATCATCTTTTTCAACAACATATATTTTATTTGGTTTTTTTTTTAAAATATAGTTTGTTAGGTTGCCAGTGCCAGGCCCAACTTCTAAAATTTCTTTATTAGTAACATCACATGCTGATACTATTATATCTAATACCGCTCTATCAATTAGAAAGTTTTGACCAAGACTTTTTTTAGATTTAATATTCATTTTATATCCAAAAATTTAATTGCTTGAATTAAACTTTTTGGATTAGATTTATTTTGGCCAAGCATTTTCTCATTTGGACCATGATCTGGTGAGATTCTAATAAATGGCAAACCAAGAGTGATATTTATAGCATCAAAACCAAATAATGTTTTCATTGGTACTAATACCTGATCATGATACATGCCGACTACAACGTCATATTTTTTTGAAATTTCTGGCATAAAAATTGTATCAGCTGGAAATGGACCATTTACATTAAATTTTTTTTTAATTAGAAATTTAATTGCTGGTTTGATAATTTTTTCCTCCTCACTATTTTTATAGTTACTTTCACAGTGTGGATTTAGCCCTGTAATAGCAATTTCAGGGGTTTTTTTAAATTTTTTTTTATAAAATTTATTTATTAAAATTATTAGATTAATTATTTTATTCTTTGTTATTGATTTAGAAACATCTTTCAAGGGTATATGGGTGGTAAGTGGACTTACTGATAATTTTTTATTATAAATTAACATAGCGAATTTATCTTTATTAGAAGTTTTACTAGCAAAATATTCTGTCATACCAAAAAATTTTTCTTTTAAAAAAGTTTTTTTTGATATTGGTCCATTAATTAATCCACTAAATTTATTTGTCTTTAAAAGTGCCAAAGCAGAATTAAAACAGTTTTCAATATATGTGTTTGAATTTTCTGAAATTTTATCAAATTTTTTTTTAAATTTGTAGTCAACCTGTCTCTTATACACATCTCCGAGCCCACGAGACCAGAGAGGATCTCGTA
>OJHC01000420.1_pt1 | contig 9946 bp, 7 predicted proteins | sample 1595091 | NCBI WGS metagenome assembly OJHC01 (sample SAMN05416829, study PRJEB24817) | seawater metagenome | isolation source: Sea water | place: Canada:Atlantic | collected 2013-07 | reverse complement strand
CGCTAGCAGACTTTGGAAGAAAAGAAATTTCAATAGCTGAAAGTGAAATGCCTGGTCTAATGGCATTAAGAGAAGAATATTCAGGAAAAGCACCCTTAAAAGGAGCAAGAATATTGGGATGTCTTCATATGACAATTCAAACAGCAGTTTTAATTGAAACTTTAGTAGAGCTTGGAGCAGAAGTTAGATGGTCTTCTTGTAATATTTTTTCAACACAAGATCATGCTGCTGCAGCAATAGCTAAAGCAGGAATACCAGTTTTTGCTTGGAAAGGTGAAACTGAAGAGGAAGCTGTATGGTGCATCAGACAAACAATAGAAGGTAAAAAAGACTGGAAAGCAAATATGCTATTAGATGATGGTGGTGATTTAACTGCAATGATGCACAGCGATTACAAAGATTTGTTAAAGGAAGTAAAAGGTGTTTCAGAAGAAACAACAACTGGAATTAAAGCATTAAACAAAATGGAAAAAGATGGAACATTAATGATTCCAGCAATTAATGTTAATGACTCAGTTACAAAATCCAAATTTGATAACCTATATGGTTGTAGAGAAAGTTTAGTAGATGGAATTAGAAGAGCCACAGATGTAATGATGTCTGGTAAAGTTGCAATTGTAGCAGGCTTTGGGGATGTTGGAAAAGGTAGTGCTGCATCTTTAAGACAAAGTGGTGCTCGAGTGATGGTTACAGAAGCGGATCCAATTTGTGCACTCCAAGCAGCAATGGAAGGTTATGAAGTAGTTTTAATGGATGAAGCTATAAGTAAGGCAGATATTGTTGTTACTGCTACAGGTAATATAGATATTGTTACTGCAGATCATATGAGAAATATGAAAGATAGAGCAATCCTTTGTAATATTGGACACTTCGATAATGAGATTCAAGTAGAAGCCTTAAAAAATTATAAATGGACAGAAGTAAAACCAGAAGTTGATGAAATAGAATTAGTTGATGGAAAGAGAATTATTCTTTTAGCCAAAGGTAGATTGGTGAATTTAGGTTGTGCAACTGGACACCCAAGTTTTGTAATGAGTGCATCATTTACAAACCAAGTAATGGCACAAATTGAGCTTTGGCATAATCATAAAAATTATGAAAATAAAGTTTATGTGTTACCAAAATCATTAGACGAAAAAGTAGCTATGCTTCACTTAAAGAAAGTAGGAGCAAAACTTACAAAACTATCAAAAGACCAAGCTGACTATATAAGTGTTGAAACAGAAGGTCCATTCAAGCCAGATGCTTATCGCTACTAATAGCGAAAAAATAGATATCTCCTTAGAAGATAAAACATCTGAGTTAGCTAAAAAATTTTCAAAAACACTAAATAAAGGAGATGTAGCTTATTTTCATGGAGAAATAGGTGTAGGAAAAACAACATTTATAAGACACATAATTAATAATCTTCAACAATTAAAAAAAAAAGATTTAACTGAAGTTACTAGCCCAACATTTAATTTGGTAAATGAATATGATGTTGGAAATTTTATAATACAGCATTATGATTTGTACAGGTTAACTGACTATAGTGAGATAAAAAACATTGGTTTATTTGAAAATAGAGAAGAAGTTGTGACATTAATTGAATGGCCTGAGAAAATAAAAGAAACTATTGATTCCAAAATTGATTTACATTTTGAATACAATGATGATTTAAGTAAAAGATATTTAACAATTAAGGGAGTTAAAAATAAATAATAGATGTTACAAACTAATGATAAATTAAAAAAAATTAAAGGTGACGCATCATTTAGATCTTTTTATAGAAAGTCATCATCAAAAAAAAAATCAATCATAGTTTTTGCTTCTAAGGAAAAAGAGAAAAATTTGCTAATATATGATGCAATAAATAGTCTTCTAATTAAAAATAAAGTTTTAGCACCTAAACTTTATAGCGAAAATTATAAAAAAAATTATATAGAAATTGAAGATTTTGGAGACGACTCAGTTTTTAGTTTATTAAAAAAAAATAAAAACCAAAAAGAAACTCTCTATAAAAAATCTATTGATTTACTTGGAGTGATTCAAAAAATTAAACAAAATCGATCTAAAAACTTTAAAGGTAAAACTTATAAAATTCCTATTTATGATAATGTTAAATTATTCAATGAGGCAAATTTATTTTGTGAATGGTATGCAAAAAAATTTGTAAAAAAAAATAAATTAACTAAATTTAAAATCGATATAAAAAAACAAATTAAGTTTTTACTAATGCACCTTCAATCAAAAGAAAAAGTTTTTGTTCATAGGGATTTTCATGTGTCAAATTTAATGAAGTTTAAAAATAAAATAGGAGTTATCGACTCGCAGGATGCTTTAATTGGAAATAGGACTTATGATTTAGCTTCCTTAATTGATGATGTTAGGTTTAAAACAGATAAAATATTCAAAGATAAAATTTACCGTTATTATCTAAAATTAAATAAAAAAAGAGTTAACGAAAACATTTTACTAAGTGATTTTGAAATTTTATCTATTCTAAGAAATATGAAAATTATTGGGATATTTACAAGATTGGCTATGAGGGATAAAAAAAATCAATATTTAAAATTAATTCCTTATGCTTGGAAATTAATTGAATTAAGAATTTCTAATAATAAGAAATTTTCTGAACTCAAAGACTTACTAGACCTTAATTTTTCCAAAAAAATAAGAAATCAGAAATGAAAATTAAAACTGCAATAATTTTATGTGCTGGATATGGCAAGCGCTTAAATCCAATAACACTGACAACTCCGAAGCCTTTACTAAAGATAAACGAAATAACTTTATTAGAAAATTGTATTAATTTAATACATTCTTTGGGAATTGATAAAATTTTAATTAACACATTTTACCTAAGTGAAAAAATTGAACAATTTCTTAAAAATAAGAAATTTAATTTAGAAATTAAAATAATAAATGATGGCTCAAATATTTTAGATACGGGAGGTGGAATTTTAAATTTAATAAATTCATCTGATGAAATAGATTTTATGATATTTAATCCAGACACCGTATGGAATGAGAATTATAAAAAATATATTAAAGATATGGAGAAATTTTATTTTTTAAATAAAGTTAAAAATATACTTTTATTAGCTAATGAAAACTTGAGTTTTGACAAAAATTTGAAGGGTGATTTCAATCTTAAAAAAAATATAATAAAAAAAAATGAGTTTAATCATTTAATTTATACAGGATGCCAGATCCTGAATAAGAGTTTATTTGACTCATATGATGTCAGCGATTTTTCAATTTCAAATATTTGGAATGAATTAATTAATAAAGATGAGTTATATGGTTTTGAGAGTTTAGAAGACTTTAGACATTTAACAGATCTTAATATTTATAAAAAGCTATTAAAAAACTAATAAGTCCTTAGCCCTATTTTGATCTAGGTAAGAGCATTCTTTAATATTTTGTTTTGAATCTAAACTTATCAAAAGTGGATTACCTGTTGGTATTTCAAGTAGCGTTATTTTTTGATTATCCAATTTAAATAAAAATTTGCATAGAGCTCTTATAGAATTTCCATGAGCTGAAATTAAAATATTTTGTTCATTTTTTAGTTTTTCTTGAATTTCATCGATATAAAATTTCATTACCCTTTCGTAGGTATCTTTAAGCGACTCGGAATCAGGAATATTTTCTTTTGGAATACCGTTATAAACCTCTATATTTAAAGGGTGATATGGATTATTTCTACTTAACGGATCTGGCTTAATATCCCAAGATCTTCTAAAAGCATGGATTTTATCTTCACCAAGCTTTTCTTTCATTTCGTCTTTATTTAATCCTGTTAAAGCTCCGTAATGTCTTTCATTTAATTGCCATGCTCTAACTGGTTCTCTTTTGTCTCTTAATGTATCTTGAATAAATTTTAGTGTGTTGATAGCTCTTAACTGAAATGATGAATAAAAATGATTAATATCAATTTTAATTTCTTTAATATACTCACCAGCTTTGCAGGCTTCTAATTTTCCTTGTCCAGTGAGATCAACATCAACCCAACCTGTAAATCTTTTTTCTAGATTCCATTCACTTTGACCATGTCTTACTAAAATTAAATGAGCCATTTGATATATTCTGATAACTGATAAAAGAAATAAAATAAATAAGATTATTATGAATAAATTAAAAAACTTTTTTAGAATTGGGTTTTATTCTTCAAATATCATATTGATAATATTTTATTTATACCCAGGCAGTATTCTTGGATGGTTTTTGTATAATGATCGTTATACACAACCTCAAATTACCAGAGATTTTATAATTTCATCAAACCATTTCTATGCTTTTATTTTACTTACAAGCTTAGGAGTACTTTCTTTTCATAATACTAAAAAGATTAATTTTTTAAGTGTTTATTTATTTCTATTATCAATTTTTTTAGAACTATTTCATATTATTATTCCAAATCGTGGATTTGAGATGAGTGATTTATTTGGAAATATTGTGGGTGTAATATTAGTAATACTTATCTATAAGATTATAATTAGGAATGTCAAAACTTAGAAATCATTTTTCAATACTATTAATTATTTTTATTACTGGCTGTTCCTCAATACCTCAAAATACTTCAAATAGTTGTTCAATTTTTAATGAAAGATATCTTTGGTATAAACATGCAAAGAAAACTGAACAAAAATGGGGAACCCCAATTTATATTCAGTTAGCTATAATTAAGATGGAGTCAGACTTTGATTGGCTAGCTAAACCGCCAAGGCAAAAATTATTTAAGATTATACCATTTAAGAGGCCCTCTAGTTCATTTGGATATTCACAAGCAGTAAAGGGAACTTGGGAACAATATAAAAATGAAACTGGAAATAAATTAGCAACAAGAACAAGGTTTAAAGATAGTGTTGATTTTATTGGTTGGTATACCGATAAAACTGAATCTCTTTTAAAAATTTCTAAGAAAGATGCCTTTAGACAGTATCTTGCGTATCATGAAGGGTGGGGTGGTTATAAAGATTATAAGAATAATCAGAAAGTTATAGGTTTAGCTAAAAAAGTAGAAAAACAATCTAATAAATACAAATCACAATTACAAGATTGCCAGAAAAGATTAAATAAAAATAAATATATTATATTTTAACGAAGTTGTTTTTTTAGCTCAATATCAACCGCATCAATTCGTTTCGTATTCTTTGCTAATACCAAATACATGGTTGGCGTTACATATAATGTAAAGAATGTTGATATAATCATTCCTCCCAGAATAGTTGCACCCACAGCTAATCTTGAAGCTTCACCTGCGCCTGGTCCAATATTTCCTATGACCAAAGGCATCATTGCTATCATTGTGCTTATTGACGTCATCATTATGGGTCTAAATCTTAATTGACAAGCTTCCTTAACAGATGTTTCTATATTTTTTCCAGCTGTTCTTAACTGATTGGCATAATCAACAATTAGAATACTATTTTTAGTTGATATTCCAATTAGTATGACAAGTGCTATTTGTGAGAAGATATTAATAGAACTGTTCAAGAATAATATAAAGACCAAACCTCCAAACAAAGCAAGTGGAACAGTTAACATAATAATAAATGGATGAATAAATGAATTAAAGGTTGCAGCCATTACTAGGTACGCAGTTAGAAATGCTAATCCAAAAATAATAAATAGTTCATTACTAGTTTCTTTTATTTCTTCTGATTTACCTTTCCATGCAATTTGATTAGAAGAGCCAATTTCTTCCATTGTTTCTTCTAAATATGCAATTGCTTCTGTAAGTGTATAAGATTCTGATATATTTGCTGATATTGTTACAGCTCTCTGCCTGTTATATCTTGCTAATTTTTTTGCAGATCCAATTTCACTGAACTCTACTAAATTTGATAAAGAGATAAGTTTACCAGAGCTTTCAGATCTAACAAATATTTTAGAAAGGCCTTCTTGCGATCGTCTATCTGCCAAGTATTGTTGAAGTATAATTGGGTATTCTTTACCAAGTCTATTAAATTTTGTTACAGTTTTTCCACCATAAAGAGTTTCTAAGGTTTTGCCAATTGAGTCTGTAGACACACTTAAATCTTTAGCCTTATTTTTGTTAATTACTAATTTAACTTCTGGTTTGTCTCTAGAATAGTCAGATTCTATTCTAGATAAATTTTTATTTTGTCTTAATTTATTGATAACTTTAGACTGTATTTCCTCTAACTCCTCATAAGTGCTGCCCAATATAACCATTTGAACAGGTTTATTGTAACTAGAAACTCTAATAGATTGAGGTGATATTGGAAAAGCTACTGTTTCAGGAACAGTCACAATTTTTCCAATTGCTTCTCTCATTATTGTTTGTGAACTTTTATCTCGTTCAGCCCATTCATCTAATAATGCAATTATTATAAAGCTATTAAAAGAATTTTTATTGCTACCAAAGCCTGGCACTCTCATTATAAATCTTTTGTATGGACTATCCTCAGCTTGAAGAAGAGGAATTAATCTTTTTTCAACATCTTCTGCTCTTTTTTCAGTATATTCAAAAGAGCTTCCTTCATCTGTAAATCCTAGAACAAGATAAACCCCTCGATCTTCTAAGGGTAATAATTCTTTTTTTGTAATATTAAACAAAACACCAGAAATAATAATAGTGAAGACTATAAATGAAATTATGATTTTTTTCTTATTAAGCCAATACCCCAATGTTTCTTCATAAAATTTTAAGAATGATTTAAAAAATTTATCAAATTTAGTGACTATAAAATTTTGTTTTGGCTCTTTCTTTAAAAACTTACTTGCTAACATAGGTGATAGTGTAAGAGCAACAAAAGAGGACACCACAACAGAAACAGATAATGCTATTGCTGTTTCTCTAAATAATGTTCCTGCAATTCCATCTATGAAAATTAAAGGAATAAATACCGCAACTAGAATTAAAGTTGTTGCAATGATTGCAAAGCTGATTTGTTTTGATCCTTTGTATGCTGCAACTAATGGGCTCTCTCCATTTTCAATTCTTCTATAAATTGCATCTGTCATTATGACCGAGTCGTCAGTAATTATTCCAATTGCTAAAATAAAACTTAATAAGACAAATATGTTTATTGATAAACCAAACAAATAAAGACCCAAAAACGATGCTATTAAGCTTACAGGTAGTGCAACTGCTGGTACAATTACAGCTTTTATATTACCTAAGAATAAATAAATAATAATAACTACAAGTATAAAAGCGATGATTAAAGTTTTGTATACTTCATCGATAGCAGTGCCCACATATGTTGCCCTGTTAAAAGCTACTTCTATATTTAGATCATCTGGTAATGTTTTTTTAACCTCATCTATTTTTTTATTTATTTCTTTAGAAAGCTCTACAGTTGAAGCGCCACTTTTTGCGTAAATACCAATTCCAACTGTCTTTAAATTCAAGGCATCTTTACTTTGGGCCTTAAAAAGATTTTTTTCTGAAACTGGGCCAAACTCAATATTGGCAATATCCGAAAGTCTTACGACATTATTTATGTTTTTTTTAATAGGTAATGTCTTTAATTTTTCTATATCGTTATATGACTTATCTAAATTTAGTATTAAATCTATGTTGGTAGCTTCTAATGTTCCTGCGGGTAGGCTGACATTTTCTTTCCTTATTGCTCCTTCAACTTCTTGAATAGTTAAATTGTTTGCAGCAAGTTTAATAGGATCAATCCAAACTCTTACACTTAGATCTCTTAAACCACCGGTTCTAATAGTTCCTACGTTCTTAACACTTGAGAACTGATCTACTAAATATCTCTCGACATAATCTCCAAGCTCTAAATCACTCCAGGTTGCAGAAGATACAGCCAGCCACATAGTGGTTGAAAATCCTGCTGATTGTTTAAGTATTTGAGGTGCTGCTGCTTCACTTGGCAATCTATCGACAACTCTTGCAACTCTTTCTCTTATATCATTAGCAGCATTATCAAGATCTATATCAGGATTAAATTCAACATTAATTGAACTGCTCCCATTTTCTGATGTTGAGTTAATATTTTTTATTCCTTCTACTCCACCTATTACATCTTCTATTACTTGTGTTACTTCCTGATCAATTATAGGAGCTGATGCAGATTTGTAGTCTACTTTAACTTGAACTACAGGTGGTTGTAAGCCCTCAGGCAGTTCTCTTACTGGCAATTGTGAAAAAACAAATATTCCAAAAACAATTAATATAAGAGACATTACCCAAGCAACAACTGGTCTTCTTATACTTACGTCAGTTATAAACATTATTTTTTAATTGGTTTAATTTTGCCTCTTGGTCTAACTTTTTTTAAACCCTCAGCTACAATGTTATCTCCATTAGCTAAACCTGAAACTACTTCAATAAAACCAGAATCTCTTATTCCAATAACAATTTCAGCTTTATTAGTCACATTATCTTCTGCAACTTTATAAACATAAGTTTTGTTACCTTCCATGATTAAACTTGTATCCGGAATACTCATGGAATTTCTCTCATTATATTTAACTATAATCTCCAAAAGAGAACCTGGTAAAATTTCAAAATTATCATTTTCTAATTTTATTCTTATAGCTAATGATCTTGTATCCACATCAATCCTGCCAGCTGTTGAGTCAACAACACCTGAATAAATTTTTTCACTATTACCTGAAAATTTAACATCAACATTTAAATTTTCTTTAATAAAACTTGCGTAAAGCTCAGGAATATCTACATCTACATAAATTGTCGAAGTATCTTCTAGTTGTATTAAAAGTGAACTTTCAGAAACTTTAATATCATTTGAAAAATCTCTTTTAGTCACCACTCCATCAAAAGATGCTATTAAATTTCTAGTTTTTAATTTCGTTATTAAATCACCTTTTTTCAATTTTCTATTGAATTCTATTGGGTTAACTATTTCATATTTTTCAATTTTGTATGATTTAGTTCTAAAAGGAATTGCTGTTCCATAAGTTGAAACTTTTTGAGAGAAATTTTTTGCTACAACTTCAGTTACTATTATTCCTGGAGGAGGTCTTTTGCTAAATTTTTTTTTAAAATGATTTCCTATCATTGTTCTTCCAACAATTACTATTGTAATGATTAAAAAGAAGGCAAGGATTGCAGTTCCGATTTTTGTAGATCTTTTCATATTTTAATTTTTTCCATATTCACTCCATGATCCGTCGTAAATAGTAGGCATATATTTATTATCTATTAAAGAATAAGCAAGAGCCAAAACTGAAGCGGTAACTCCAGAACCGCAGGTAAATGTAATATTTTTGCCCACCTCATATCCAGTTGATTTAAACTTTTCAAAAATTTTTTCTTTGCTAATAAATGTATGATCTTTATTTATAAGTTCAGAAAAAGGTAGGCAAAAAGAGTTTTTAATAGAGCCACTTCTCAATCCTTTTCTTGGTTCAGGAACACTACCTTTAAATCTTTCTAAACTTCTTGCATCAATAACATTAAATCTATTTTCTAAAATATTTTTATTAATTTGGTTTATATCTTTTACTAACTCTTTTTTTTCATGCACGATATAGTTGGAAGGAATATTCTTAATTATATTACTAGTAGTTGGTCTATCTTCCTTAATCCATTTTTTTAATCCGCCATCTAATACATGAACTAATTTTGGATTATGACCAAAATAGATAAAATTATACCAACATCTACATGAACTGATTACATCTGAATTATCATAAATAACTATCTGATCATCATTTTTAATTCCCATGTTGGACACAATATCTTCCCATGACTTAGCATCTGGCAACATATGAGGTAGGTCAGTATTTTTTTTAGAATTCTTGTCTAAATTAAAAAAAATTGTATTTTTAATATGTTTATTTTTGTATTCTTCAAAACCATTGCGTTCTGTTTGAGGCATATGCCATGAGCAATCAATAATTTTTACTTTATCTAATTTTTTTTTTAGCCAATTTGTATCAACTAAAGACATGTTATCTTTTTTCCAAATATCTCTGATGGTATTCTTCTGCTGCACAATAATTTTTT
>OJHC01000414.1_pt1 | contig 10152 bp, 9 predicted proteins | sample 1595091 | NCBI WGS metagenome assembly OJHC01 (sample SAMN05416829, study PRJEB24817) | seawater metagenome | isolation source: Sea water | place: Canada:Atlantic | collected 2013-07 | reverse complement strand
CATAAACTAAAATATTTTCATTTTTTAAATAAGTTTTTATATAAGCTCCACCTGAGTCTTGTTTTCTAACCCAGCATAATGGTTCATCAGCATTTACATGAACAATTACAGCTTGTGCGTAGTAAAATGACCAAGCATCATAGCCAGTTAAATAGTTCATATTTGCTGTATCACTAGAGATCAGTAATTCTATACCTTTTTCTTGCATCAAGCTTTGAACTTTTTTTAGTCTAGTTTTGTATTCTTCTTTAGTAAAATTCATATCCTAACTATTAAATAATTTCCCAAAACCTTCAATCTTTTCTTTGTAATCAATTTCATTAAGCGAGTCCCAGATTAAAGTTTGATTGCTTGATAGAATAATTTTATTTAATTTTTTCTCTAATTTGTTAATTATAGAAAGTACTGGTAGAGCCGTACACGAAACAAATAACGCCTCACTATCTGTAAGATCTATTTTTGACAAGACATCAAATAAATGATCCTCATCAACTTTTCCAATATCTAAATCAGAATCAATATCAAAATAAGTTAAAGAATTAACGCTAATGTTTCCTTTTTCAAAATAACCAACTACAGAATCGTTTATTGTTTTGGTATAGGGTGTAAAAATAGATATTTTATTAATACCTAATTTATCTAATGCTTTAATAGCTGCAGTTATTGGCGTTGTTACCTTTGCTTCTGGTTTAGCTAAATTTATTTTTTTTTTTATTACATCATACCCAGCCGCAACTGTTCCAGACGTACAACCATACGCTACACAATCTATTTTTTGATCTGGTAAAATATCTTTAGCAACCTCTGTAATATCATCTGCCATTTTAGCTAAAGTTTCATTGGTCAGTGGATTATAACAATGAATTCTATTTACATAGAGATCAATGTCTCTTCCATAGACCAAATTATTAAAGTCTTTTTCAATTCTAAAATCGCTACCTAGTGTTATAAGACCAATTCTTGGGTTAGATTTTGAAATGTATTTTGGTTCAACCTTGTTTAATTTCATAAATTACCTGCAATATTTTGATTAAATATATATTGAATTAGGAGTCTAGTTAAAATAGAGTTTAATAAAAGCGCACATAACTCGTCGTTACTTAAGGTTTAAACGGTACTAAAGAATACGAAAGTGGGATCAGTCGTCTTTAAATTTAATTATTTAAGGAGGTTTGAATGAAATTTGGATATTTTTGTAACACTACTAATTGGAATCATAAACCATACAATCAATTATTAAACGAAACTAAAGAGATCACTACTTACTGTGATGAAAATAATTGGGACTCTATTTGGTATACAGAACATCACTTCAATCATGAAGGTATGGAATCTTGCACCAACCCATTAATGATGGGAGTTGATGCTGCCGCCAGAACAAAACAAATTAGAATAGGTCAAGCTTGTAATGTAATTACCTTTCATAATCCTATCCGTCTAGCTGAAGACATAGCTTTACTAGATCAATTGTCTGGAGGGAGAGTTGATGTAGGTATTGGAAGAGGAATTTATGGAAGAGAAGCTATCAATATGAACAAAGAAGCTGACCTAAAAGATCAAGCTAAAAATTTTAGGTTGTTTGATGAGACTTTAACAATAATGAAAAAGGCTTGGACAGAAGAATTTTTTAGTCACAAGGGTGAGTTTTATACCTATCCATCACCAAATTTTACTTGGCAACACGACATGAGTCCTCCTAGTAAAAAATTTTTAGATACAACAACAAATGAAATAAAAAAAATAAGCGTTGTACCAAAACCAAAACAACAACCTCATCCACCAATATGGCAAGTTGTTGATGGTGCACGATCAATTGAATGGGCAGCACAAAATGGATTAAATACAATAATGTGGATACCTACTGTTAAAGCGTTAAAGAAAAGGTTTGAAATTTATAGAGACGCAAAATCTAAAGCTGAAAATAGAGATGTTTCACTAGGTGAAGGCGTATCTTTAGTTAGAGATATGTTTGTTGCTGAAACTATGGAAGAAGCTGAAAAAATGGCTGGCGAGCATATTATCAATTATATGAAATGGGTTTGTCATTGGAGAGGTTTAGGTAATCATATGGATCCAGGTGAAGAGTTACCAGAAACAAAACATAAATTAGACTTACTTAATTATGATTTTCTACATAAAAGAAATTTATTATTTGGAACACCAGAATATGTTGTTAATAAAATAAATGAATTAAAATCAGAATTAAATTTACAAAATCTTCAAGTTTGGTCTAATTTTCCTGGAATAGATCATGAGGCTTGCATGAGGAGTATAAAACTGTTTAATGATGAGGTTATACCAAAGATTAATTTAGACAATTCAAATATAGAAAAAGCAAGTTAATGAAACTGGATCTTAGAAAGTTTACAAAATTTGTAGATAAAACTTTTATTGAAGGTGGTAAAGAAGCTAAAGAACCAGTCTTAATGGTTTCTGTTGCAGCTGTTTTTAAAAATCCATGGAGTGGAAAAGGTTTTGTCGATGATCTTAAACCAATTATTTTAGACCTAGCACCAAAGTTAGGTGATATATTAGTACCAGAACTTATAAAAGAAATTGGATCTCCTGAGAAAATTTTAGCCTATGGTAAAGCTGGTACAGTTGGTCTTAATGGTGAAATTGAGCATGCATCAGCATTTATTCATACTTTAAGATTTGGAAATAAATTTAGAGACGCAGTTGGTGGAACATCTTATTTAAGTTTTACCAATACCAGAAGTTCTGCTGGATCAAAAATATCCATTCCAATGATGCATAAAACAGATTCTGGTCTAAGGCCCTATTATCTTACACACGAATTTACTATACATGATGCTCCTTTTGATGATGAAATTGTTATTGCTATCGGAGGAGCCTCGAGTGGCAGGGCTCATGCAAGAACAGGTGATCGCTACCAAGATATGAAGGAAATGGGATTGGACCCAAAATAAATAAATGTCTCAAAATTTTGATCCAAATCAAAATTATTACTCATTTATTGATAATAACACTACTCCATTAGTATTTATTCATGGTGTTGGGCTAGATCATAAAATGTGGGAGCCTCAAATTAACTCTTTAAACAATCATTCAATAATTACTTATGATTTATTAGGACATGGAAGAACTCCTTACAGGAAAGAGGAGGTTACTTTGAATGATTTTTCAAACCAATTAGATAATTTATTACAATTTTTGAAAATAGATAAGATTAATCTAATTGGATTTTCTCTAGGTTCATTGGTTGCATTAGACTTTGCTTCAAAATTTCAGGATAAATTAAAAACCCTTACGTTGCTTGGGACTACATATAAAAGAACTGAGGAACAAAGAGATTTGGTTATAGAAAGATTTGAACAAGCTAAGTTAAATAAACCTATTTCAAAACAGGCGCTAAAAAGATGGTTCACAGATCAATACTTAAATAATCACCCAGAAATTTATGAACAATTTATAAAAATTCTGACAAAAAATAGTGAGGATCATTTAAATTTTTTAAAAGCCTACAAGTTATTTGCGTATCATCAAGATAATATAGATATGATTAAAAAAATAGAAACTAAATCTCTTGTGATGACGGGATCAAATGATGCTGGTTCAACAGTTGAGATGTCAAAATCCTTATCTAATGATTTAATAAATTCAAGTTTTACTGAGATAAATAATGGAAAACATCTTTGTAGTATAGAGTGTGCAGAAGATGTTAATATAAATCTTAAAAAGTTTATTAATAATTAAATGACAAAAATTCAAAACTTCAAGATGTACATAGATGGTCAGTGGGTTGAGTCTGAGTCTGGTAAAACTATCGAAACTTTAAACCCAGAAAATAATGAAGTTTGGGCAACTGTACCCGAAGCAAGTAAAAAAGATGTAGATAAAGCAGTTAAGGCTGCACAAAAGGCTTTTGATAACTCATGGTCTAATTTACATCCAAGAGATAGAGCTAAATATTTAAAGTCTCTAGCAAATCAATTGAGAGATAATGCTGAACATCTTGGTACTATCGAAACTAAAGATACAGGAAAAATTTTTAGAGAAACAAAAACACAAGCTAATTATATTGCTGAATACTATGATTACTTTGCAGGTCTTGCAGATAAAGTTGAAGGAACAGTTGTGCCAATTGATAAAGCAGACATGCAGGTGACAACTACTCGAATTCCTATTGGCGTGGTTGCTGCAATCATTCCGTGGAACTCCCAAATGTTACTAACAGCTGTTAAACTTGCACCAGCCTTGGCTATGGGAAATACTGTTGTAATAAAAGCATCTGAACTTGCTCCAGTTACTTTATTAGAATTTGCAAAATTAGTTGAAAAATCAGGAATACCAAAAGGAGTAGTTAACATAATCACCGGTTTAGGCGAGCCTTGTGGTAAAGCTCTAACCACACATGATCTTGTGGAAAGAATTGCATTCACTGGTGGCCCAGAAACTGCAAAACATATTGTAAAAAATTCTGCTGAAAATTTATCTCAAGTAAGTTTAGAACTGGGTGGTAAAAGCCCTGTTGTAGTATTTAATGATGCTGAACAAGAAAATGCACTTAATGGAATTACTGCTGGGATTTTTGGTGCAAGTGGTCAAAGCTGCATTGCTGGATCAAGACTTTATATTCAATCAAAAATTTATGATGAATTTTTAGATAAGTTAATCGCAAAAGCTAAAAAGATAAAACTGGGTGCGCCAATGGATAAAGATACTCAAATGGGGCCTTTAAATAGTTTCAAACAATTAGAAAATATAGAAAAAAATATCAAAGCCACTATTGAACAAGGAGGGAAAATTAGATGTGGAGGGAAAAGATCAGATATATCTAATAAAGGCTATTATTTTCCAGCTACAATAATTGAATGTGAGAATCATAATTTACCTACTGCTGAAAATGAATTATTTGGTCCAATTTTATCTGTTATGAAATTTGAAACAGAGGAAGAAGTTATTAAATTAATGAATGATAATAAATATGGTTTATCTTCCGGAGTTTACACATCTAATTTTGGAAGAGGCCTGAGAGTTTCAAGGGCAATTAGAGCTGGAATAACCTTTGTAAACACTTATAGGTTAATTTCACCAATGGCTCCTTTTGGAGGAATTAAAGATAGTGGATATGGAAAAGAAGCAGGAATTGAGTCAATTAAAGAATACACAAGAATAAAGACTACATGGTTAAATTCATCGGATAAACCGATGGTTGATCCATTTACAATGGGTTAATAATTGACTGCCAGACATTATTTTTTAGTTTTGTTTATTATGTTTCTTTTTGGAAGCTCTTATCCAATTAATAAACTTGCATTAAATACATCTTTAACACCTATGTTAGCGGCATCATTAAGGATGTTTATACTTTTTTCATGTCTTGCTCCCTTTTGTAAATTTAGAATTCCAAGTAAAAAATATCAACTTCCTTTAGCAGGCTTTTCTTTATCTATGGGTTTTGGTGTTTTTATTTTTTTAAATCTATCTTTACAAAAAGCAACTGTAATTGCACCTATTATCATTGGTGCACAACTTGCAATTCCTTTTGCAATACTTGCTAGTTCAATATTCTTAGGTGAAAAAGTTACTTTTAAAATGTGGCTACTAATTTTTATTTCTTTTTTTGGAATTTTTCTTATTGGATATGATCCTAATTTAAAAAATGAAATTTTTGCAATTCTACTTTGTGCTGTTTCAGCTTTTTTCTATGGTATTGCAAATGTATTTTCTCGTTACATTAAAAATATTGATGTAAAATTAACTAATGCTATAATGGGTTTTATTGGCTTTGTAACTCTGCTACTTTTTTCAATTATTTTTGAGGGTAATACTTTTAGTCAATTAAAGAATATCGATTTATATACTTGGTTACTCTTACTTCATAATGGAGTGATGGTTTCAGTTGTTGCTCACACATCTATGTTTTATCTATATAAATTTTACTCAGTTAACAAGGTTATGCCTTTCTATTCTTTATTTCCAATATTTGGTTTGCTTCTAACATTTTTTATCTTTGAAGAAATTCCATCGCTACTAAGTGCTGTTGGTGGATCTATTGTGATTATTTCTGTTTACCAGCTACAGAAAATTAGATAATTCCTCTATTGTAAATTCATTTAATTAAAAGTGTTCGATACTTTAGGTGCCTAATAATGGATATGGGTCTTTTATTAATCATAATATATCATCCTAAAGGTATACTTCCTGAGAAAATCGAAATAAAATAAATTTATTATGAAATATATTATACTCGGAGCTGCAGTAGCATGGGCTATGTACATCGGTGATAAATATTTTTTTTAATGAATAAAAATTTATGGCTACTAATTTTAAGTCAGATTTTTGCTTTTACAGCAGCACCCATAACAGTTTTTTTAAGTGGAATAATTGGTTCTCAGTTTAGTCCAGTAAAATCTTTAGCAACTCTTCCAATGGCTTTATCAATTGTGGGTATTGCAATTTTTGCAATTTTTGCAGCAAAGGTTATGAGTATAATTGGTCGAAGAGCAGGCTTTATATTTGCATCAATTATTAGTTCATTGTCATCATTACTTGCTGCTTATTCAATAATTATTGAAAGTTTTATATTATTTAATTTTGCATGTTTTTTACTTGGGGCTGGGGTTGCGTTTAGTCATCAATATCGTTTTGCTGCGGTTGAAACAGTTAAAAAGGATATGGCACCAAAAGCTATTTCAATAATATTATTAGCAGGTATAGGTTCTGCTTTTATAGGACCAAATGTTGCTAATATAACAAAAGATATTATTGCTGAACATTTATATGCCGGTTCTTACATCGCACTTGCAGCTTTAACACTCACCTCAATAATTTTCTTATTATTCTATAAAGACGGGCATAAACCAAATCTTATTAATAAAAAAACTTCACGTAGCTATCTAGAGTTAATTTCTCAACCAAGATTTCTACAGGCTTTAGTAGCATCTGCATTTGCATATGCAGTGATGTCATTTTTAATGACAGCTACACCAATAAGTATGCATGTAATGGAGAAAATAAACTTAACTAAAACAAGTTTTGTAATTCAATTTCATATTGCAGCTATGTTTTTACCATCATTGGTTACAGGTAATTTGATAAAAAAATTTGGACATAGTAAAATAATGTATGCTGGTGTCTTTTTATTTTTAATAACAATCTTAACTAGTTTCTTTGACCAAAATTTTACTAATTATTTAATTGCATTAATATTTTTAGGATTTGGTTGGAACTTTTTATTTATATCTGGAACAAGTTTACTAGTTTTATCTTATAGAGAGGATGAAAAATTTAAAGCACAAGGCTTTAATGATTTAATTGTTTATTCTATTCAGGCAGTAGCAAGCTTATCGGCTGGAGTTTTTTTAACCTTAACAAGTTGGAAAACAATGAATTTAGTTTGTATAATATTTTTAGTAATAATTGTTTTATCAACATTAAGAGCAGACTTTAAAGAAAGAAAATAGAGTGGATTTTTTATCTAATCTTCAACTGAGTTTAATTGAAATCTATTTTGTAATATTTACCGTATTTATTGCATCTATTATAAGAGGTTTTAATGGCTTTGGCTTTTCTGCAACATGTATTTCTGGCTTTTCTTTTATTCTTCCAGCAATAGAGATAGTCCCAATTATTCTAATACTTGAGGTTATTATTAGTATTTTTATGGTTCCATATATATGGAACAAAATAGACTGGAATTTTGTTTTAAAATTATTGATAGGAATAATCATTGGGTCACCTATTGGGCTTTATTTATTAAAATATTTATCTCCAGATACAACGCACCTGTCAGTTTGTGCATTAGTTATATTTTTTTCATTTTTATTAATGAAAGGATATGAGAATAAAAAAATTAATAATAATTATGGAAAGCTTATTACTGGAATAGTCTCTGGAACATTAAATGGATTAACCACATTAGGTGGAATGCCTGTGGCACTTTTTTTATTAGTTACAAGTATTCAACCAGCAGTAATTAGAGGTTCATTAGCAGCCTTATTCTTTTTAACAGATATTTATGCATTTACTCTTAGTTTTTTTGCAGGAATTGTAGATCTGACAACTATTTATAGAACTATTCCACTGATTATTATTTTACCAATAGGTGTTTATATTGGTGATAAATTTTTTGTTAAAAGCAAAGAGAAAACTTATAGAAAAGTTGTTTTTTATTTTCTTATATTAATTTCGATATTTGGTCTTTTTAGGATTATTAGTAATTTTTAAATAAAAAAAACCCCCAGCAATTTTCACTGCTGAGGGTTTTAAAACTAAAATTTTAATTATCTTTGCTTTTTATTTTTGAATTTTCCGCCTTTGATTTCTTTTTCTAAGAAAGAACCTTCAGCTTCACCTACGTTAGTAAAAGTAACACCAGTTGCACCTTCGTAGTCAACTTTTTTACCTTTAGCTAGCAAGTCTAAACCTTTTTTAAGTTCACCTGGATAAATCTTAGTACCAGGGGCATTAGCAACATCCATTACATTTTTTGCAATAGAAGCTCTATCTGCTGATCCACCTGCTTGCATCGCAAGAACGATTAAAGCTGCTGCATCATAAGATTCACCAGTGTATGGTCCAGAAGAATCAATTCCTGCTGCTTTAGCAACAGAGGCAAAAGTACCTGCTGTTTTTTTATTCATTGAACCAGGTATTGAACCAAAAGATTTATTTAAATCTTTTCCAAAAGCTTCAGTTAACGAGTCACCGATCATACCATCAGATAAAATAAATTTATCAAATGCACCAGAGTCTAAAGAACCTTGAATAATTCCTTTTCCACCTTGGTCTAGGTAACCAATTACTGCTACTGCATCACCACCTGCTGATGCTAAAGTAGCTACTTCAGATGAGTAATCAGCTTTTCCATCTTCATGAGCAGATACAATTGTTACTTTAATGCCATGAGCTTTTACAGCTGCCGCATAAACATCAGCCAAACCTTTTCCATAGTCATTGTTAGTGTAAGTAATTGCTACACTTTTGATTTTTCTGTCTTTAGTAATATCAGCTAAAATCTGACCACCTCTAGCATCAGATGGGGCTGTTCTAAAAAAGAAGCCTTTATCATCTAAAGCTGTAAGTCCTGGAGAAGTTGCTGAAGGTGAAATCATTACTACACCATTTGGTACAGCAACATTAGATGCGATAGCACCAGTTACACCTGAACAGTCAGCACCCATAATTGCTGCAACACCTTGTGCAATAACACCTTCTGCTGCTGCTGTTGCTGCTGCTGAATCAACACAAGTTGAATCTGCTCTTACTACTGAAATAGTTTCTCCACCTAATAGTGAACCTGAGTCAGAAGCTTCTTTAAATGCAAGCTCTGCAGATGCAGCCATAGCTGGTGTTAGAGATTCAATAGGACCAGTAAATCCTAAAATGATCCCCATTTTAACTTCTGCGAATGTATTCGTTGTAAAAGTAGAAACGAATATAAATGCAGCAATAAATAGTTTTTTCATTATTTTCCTCTTTGATTGTTAACAATTTATAAAAATCAAATTAAAGACTATTTAAATGAATTTTCAATAGGAGAATTATCTAATTTTTTGAAGCTGATAGACTGAAATAATCACAATAGCCCCACCAATAGCACTTAATATCGTTGGAATTTCTCCAAAAATTAAGAAAGTTAGAATTAAACCAAATATTGGAAATAGAGAATAGAAGGGCATAACTTTATTAACTGAATAAAATTTATAGAGATAAAATAAAGAAGTATGTGCAATAACAGAGACAGTTACTCCGTTATGAAGCAAAAGAAACCACGTGTTTATATCAATATCTTTTAAATGATTAATTGTATTTCCTTCAGTAAAAATTGAAAATATTAAGATGGTAATAAAGCCTGTAAGTCCCATAATCATATTTGAAAACTTTACATCAACTTCTTTGATGTACCTTGATAACACATTTGCAATCCCATAAAAAAAAGCAGAAATACCACATAAAAAAAGTGCATAAATTTCTCCTTTTAAATTTGGGTCATAACCAATTAAAAAAATTCCAAAAAAAGAAATAAATATTAGTATCCACTGCTTCGTACTAACTTTTTCATCAAGAAAAATTGAGCTTACAAGAATAGCAAAGGGTATTGCTAGTTGAGCTCCAATAATAATAGGAGCAACTAAAGTCTGTCTCTTATACACATCTGACGCTGCCGACGATCTACTCTGTGTA
>OJHC01000401.1_pt1 | contig 10418 bp, 14 predicted proteins | sample 1595091 | NCBI WGS metagenome assembly OJHC01 (sample SAMN05416829, study PRJEB24817) | seawater metagenome | isolation source: Sea water | place: Canada:Atlantic | collected 2013-07 | reverse complement strand
TACAATTAGGTAACTTTTTTGGAGATATATTAGGCTTAATAACTGCTTTAGGTTTAGCTGTAGGTGCTGTTATTATTAGATCTGCAAAGGATAAAAACTTAATTCCAGCAGCAGTTGTTGGTAAGTTAATAGTAGCGATGTTTGCACTTCTGTTCATTGAAAGTTTTGCACTGGTGGATAGCGACCTAATTATTGTTCCTTTAATGTGTATTATGTGTGTTGCTATACCTTTTGTGCTAGTCACTATAGCTCCAAGATTCATACCTGCAGCTGAAGTGAACTTGTTTTTTTTATTAGAGACTATAATTGGTCCTATTTGGGTATGGATGATTATTAAGGAGCAACCTAGTCTTGAAACTATGCAAGGTGGTGCTGTTATCATCACAGCCATTGCAATCCACTCATTTATCAAATTAAAGAATTCCTAGATCTGTCTCAATAAAGACTTGATTTACAAGTAGATCGCAAATAAGTACGGTCAATTTTATGAATAAAGTTTTAAAGAATTCTTGGGCATTGTTTTTAGGTATAGGCTTTTTAATGATGGCCTATGGATTTCAAGGTTCACTCCTAGGAGTAAGAGCTGTTCAAGAAGAATTCAGTCTTGCAGCAACTGGCTTTATGATGTCTGGGTATTTTGTTGGATACTTTATTGGTGCTTCAACAATTCCCACTCTTATATCTAGGGTTGGTCATATAAGAGTGTTTGCAGCTTTTGCATCTTTAGCATCTTTAATTATTTTGGTTCACTCTATCTTTGTTAATCCTTATGTTTGGTTTTTTTTAAGAGTTTTAACCGGAATAAGTATGGTTTGTATTTATACAGTTGCTGAAAGTTGGTTAAATGATAGGTCAAGCAATAAAAATAGAGGAAGTGTTTTATCCATATATATGGTTATTTTATATGGCTCAATGGGTATAGGAATGTTTTTACTAAACTTTAGTAGACCTGAGAATTATCAACCCTTTATATTAATTTCAATTCTTACATCTGTTGCACTTATACCTATTCTCTTAACTAAAAAAAAACCACCTACATTTATAAAGATTAAAAGCATGCCTTTAAAAGAACTTTATGAAACTTCACCATTTGGAATGGTGAGTTCTCTTTTTTATGGAACTATACAATCAGCATTATTTACATTATTGGCTGTGTATGCTGCTTCAATGAATTTTACTATATTTGAAATATCTCTTGTAACTTTTTTATTGGCAGTTTCTGGGGCTATTTCACAATTTCCCATTGGAAAACTTTCTGATAAATTTGACAGGAGAAAAGTAATTGTTTTTTCAACTTTTGGTGCTGCTATATTTGCACTTCTTACAATGTTAGCTTCAAGACAAATGTATCTTCCAGGCGATCTTGCAACAAATAAGACTTGGTTTTTTATTTTTTTAATTTTATTTTCAATTTGTAGCTTACCAATGTTCTCTTTGATTTGTGCACACACTAATGATTATATACCAAAAGAAAAATTTGTAGCAGCTGGAGCTGGTATACAGTTTACATTTGGATTGGGTGCTATGAGTGGTCCATTCCTTTGTTCAGTATTTATGAATATTGTTGGCTCAAATGGTTTTTTTATATTTTTATTTTTCTTTCATGCTTTGATTGGACTATTTGGTATTTATAGAATGAGAGTTAGACAAACAGTTGAAAACCCCGATTCTCAATTCGTTGCTATGCCATCTACTATCACACCCGCTGGAATCGAATTAAATCCAACTACTGAACATATTGATGAACCTTATTCTGATAAAGTAAAAGAAATATTGGATAGAAAAGGTGTTGAGTACAAAAAAAATTGAGATAATTCCACCAGCAACAAGTCTTTAAGCATATTGGCCTGCCACATATCCGGAAGACCATGCCCACTGAAAATTATAACCGCCTAAGTGGCCAGTAACATCTACTACTTCTCCAATAAAATATAACCCTGGATGTTTCTTTGACATCATTGTTTTTGATGAAATTTCTTCAGTATCAACACCACCCAAAGTAACTTCTGCTGTTCTATAGCCCTCAGATCCAGTTGGATTTATAGACCAGTCATTTATAGAATTACTCAAACCACCTAATATTTTATTTGATAATTCACATATATTTCCACTAACATTATTTTCATTACAGATTATATGAGCTAGTCGTCTAGGAAGGATTTCCGAAACTATAATACTTATATCTTGTTTAGGGTTAGAGATTTTTCTATCATTTAAAAATTTTTCGACCACTAGCTTTGGAGATAAATTGATCTTAATATTATCTCCTAATTTCCAATATGATGAAATTTGCAATACGGAGGGTCCACTCAATCCTCTGTGAGTAAATAACATTCCTTCCTCAAAAAAAGTTTTTTTAAATGAAACAACTGCTTCAAGAGATAATCCAGTAAGCTCTTTACAAATTGCTAATATTTTTTCATTAAAAGTTAAAGGAACTAACGCAGGTAATGTTTTAATAACTTTTAACCCAAATTTTTGAGCAATATCATAACCAAATTTACTTGCTCCAATTTTTGGAACGGATAAACCACCTGTTGCAATAATTAATGACTCACTTAAATACTCATCAGAATCAACTAATACTGAATATTTTTCATCTCTTTTATTAATATTGGCAATTATTGTTTCTTTTTTTAAAGTGACATTTGCAGTCTCACATTCTAAGACCAACATATCAATAATTTGCTGTGCACTCTCATCGCAAAAAAGTTGGCCTAATTTTTTTTCATGAAATTTAATTTTATGTTTATTTATCAAGTTTATAAAATCATTTTGTGTGTATTGTTTTAAAGCTGAAATTACAAATTTAGGATTATTTGAAATAAATTTATTTGGATTAGTGTGTATGTTTGTAAAATTACATCTTCCACCACCTGATATTCTAATTTTTTCACCTATTTTTTTTGCATGATCAACTAAAAGAACTTTTCGTCCACGTTTACCTGCCTCTATAGCACTCATCATGCCAGCAGCTCCCGCTCCTACTATAATAACATCATATTTTTCTGTCATGGATTTATTATACAATTTAATAATGAGGAGGTTTTTTATCAATCACAACCATGCCTGCATCATCACTCTCTAGTTCATTAATTCTTTTTTCAAGATTTAAAATTTGTTTTTTTAAAACTGACACTTCTTTTTGTTGAGAATATACTTCACCACTTATTTGTGAAACTTCATCTTGTAGAAAAGCCACTTGTTCTTCTAACTTTTTAATAAAATTATCCATATAAATATACATTTTGTATACCATTAGATATATTTAAGATAAATGAGTGATTTAAGAATAATAAAAAAAATCAAGTAAAGTGTAAAGTAAAATAAAAAAAACTGTAAATTATTTTCTTAATTATTTTTTTATGTCTACTAAATTTGAAAAATTAAATAAATCAATAATAAATTGTTCAAAATGTCTAAGATTAGTAAAGTTTAGAAAAAAAATCTCTAATACAAAAAGAAAGCAATATATCAATGAAACTTATTGGGGGAAACCTATTACGGGTTTTGGTGACATAAATGCAAAAATTCTTATTGTAGGACTTGCACCAGCCGCTCATGGAGGGACAAGAACAGGTAGAGTTTTTACAGGAGATAAATCTTCAGATTTTTTATATAAATGTCTCTATAAAGCTAAAATTTCTAACCAGAGTAATTCCAATCATGTTAATGATGGGTTAAAAATTTATAACACCTATATTACGACAGCTTTAAAGTGTGTGCCTCCACAAGATAAACCAGAAAAAATTGAATTGGACAATTGTTTTATATTCTTAAAACAAGAATTCGAACTTTTAAAAAATGTAAAAATTATAATAGCTTTGGGTAAAATTGGTTTTGATGCTTGCATATATTTTTTTAAAAAAAAATATGACTTTAAAGAAAAATTAAAATTTAGTCATGGTTCTATTTATAAATTACCTAATGATATGAAAATTATTGGTTGCTATCACCCTAGTCCTAGAAATGTTAATACTGGAAGAATTAATGAAAAAAAAATGGTATCATTATTTAAAAAGATCTCAAAATTAAGCAAAAATTTGTCTTAAATTATTTCGTTTGAAATATTAAGATTTATACAGCCAATTCTATTAACTTTTGTTAACTTAGCATTAATACTAAAGAAGATTGCCCTAACTAAAAAATACATTATTGTATATAATAAAAAAATTATGCCTTCATTCGATGTAATAAGTAAAATTAATTATCCAGAGTTTGATAATGCTCTAGCTAATTGTTTAAGAGAAATTGGTAACCGTTATGATTTTAAAGGACTTAATATTTCAATTGAAAGAAAAGATAAGACAATCACTACACTTGCACCAGATGAATTAAAGTTAAAGCAAGTAAATGAACTACTGCAAATTCATCTTGTAAGAAGAAAAGTAGATCCAAGAGTAATGAATATCAAAAATTCAGAAAATGCTGCAGGTACATCAATCAGGCAAGTAAGTGAATTAGCCGAAGGCATTAGCCAAGAAAATGCTAAAAAAATTATTACTGATATAAAAAAACTAAAACTTAAGATTCAAATTAAAATTCAAGGAGAAGAGTTAAGAGCTGAAGGGAAAAAGAGAGATGATCTTCAAGAGGCTATATCTACAATAGAGGCTATTGATATTGGTCTCCCAATTGAGTTTGTAAACTTTAGAGATTAATTTCATATGATGAAACTTCAAGATACATTTGGTAGAAAATTTCCTTACATAAGACTTTCAATTACAGATGTATGTAACTTTAAATGCACCTATTGCTTACCTGAAGGATATAAAAAAAATCCAGGTGACACTAGAAGTTTTATGTCTGCAGAAGAAATATCTAGATTAACGAAAGCTTTATCTGAGTTAGGTGTTTGTAAAATTCGATTAACTGGTGGAGAGCCAACTGTTAGAAAAGATTTTTTTTATATCCTTAAGGATATGAAGCAAAATTCTAATATACCTAAAGTCACAATGACAACTAATGGTTATCGTTTGAATAAAATTGCAAAACAATTGTATGAAACTGGTTTGGATGGAATAAATATTAGTATTGACACCTTAAATAGAGAAACTTTTAAAAAATTAACAGGACATGACAGACTTAATGAAATTCTAGAAGGCATAAATATTTTACAAAAACTAGGTTTTAATAATATAAAAGTTAATGCCGTTTTACTTAAGGGTATTAATGACACCCATGAAGAATTTGAAAAATTTGGAAACTTTATAAAAAATAACAAAATTGACTTTAGATTTATAGAATTGATGCAAACTGGTGATAATTTAGATTATTTCAAAAAAAACCATGTTTCTTCAAAAATATTCAAAGATTATTTAGAAAAAAATAAATGGATATCTCAAACATTTGGTAAAGATGCCGGTCCTTCATTAAATTTTATACATCCTGAATTTGAGGGTAAATTTGGGTTAATCGCTCCTTACTCTAAAGGTTTTTGCAAAACATGCAATAGATTAAGAATTACATCTAGAGGTGATTTAAGATTATGTTTATTTGGAAATACTGGGGTTAGTATCAGACATCTGTTACAAGATGATGCACAAAAAGATGAACTTGTTGATCTTATAATAAAGCAATTACATCTCAAAAAAGAGTCTCATTATTTAGAGCTTGGAGAAACTGGAATTACTCCAAATTTATCAAGTACTGGAGGATAAATGAAAAATTTAAAAATTATAAATGATGAAAAATTAAAAGACTGGGCTGAAGAAGTTTTTAAAAAGAATTCATTTAATATGATTGACGTGTCATCTAAAAAAGAGACATTTAGAAGAGCTTTAGCTTCTGGGAAAATTTATGTTGGAAAAGAAGTTTTTAGTTTAATTAAAAATAAAGAAATGCCTAAAGGTGACCCTATTACCTTAGCTGAGGTATCGGCAGTTCTAGGTGTTAAAAAGACAAGTGAGTTAATTCCATTATGTCACCCACTTCCAATAGATCATACTGCAACAAAAATTATTATGCATGAGGATGATAGCTCCATAGAGGCTTTTTGTGTCGTATCTGCTGTTGCAAAGACTGGTGTTGAGATGGAAGCTATTATGGGTGTAAATGCTGCTTTAATCACAATCTATGATCTAAGCAAAATCATAAATCCACATCTTAGAATTGATAATGTTAAACTACTGATTAAAGAGGGTGGAAAAAGTGGTTTGTGGACAAATCCTGATGGCCTACCAGAGTTTTTACAAAATATTTTCTAATCATGAAAATTAAACTTGAACTATTTGGTGCAAGCAAAGATTTTAGTAATAAAGATTTCTTAGAATTTGATATTAAAGAAAAAATTAAAATCAAAGATTTAAGAAAAGAAATTATTCAGTATCTAAATAAAAATTTTAAAGGAAATGATAGTTTTAAAAAAATAGTAGAAAATTCTGCTTTTTGTTCTGAAGATAACAATATCATTGACGATAATTATAAAATTATTAAAGATCAAAAAATAGGAATTATACCTCCAATAGGAGGTGGATAATGTTGCATGCAAAAATTATAGATATTAAAAAAGAAAAAATAGAACTTTCGAATGCTGAAAAATTTATTGCATCTAGTAAATACGGAGCATCAATTTATTTTGTTGGAACAGTTAGAAACTTAAATAATAACAAAAAAGTAGTTGGTATGACATATGATAGTCATGACCCAATGGTGATTAAAAGTTTAGAAGAGATATATCAAAACTCATTAACAAAATTCAAATTTGATAATCAGGCTGTATTTATAGAACATATTAAGGGTCATGTGCTTCTTGGGGAAGTAAGTATTGTAATTGCTGTAGCATGTAAGCATAGGGATCAAGCATACGAATTATCAAGGTTTTTTATTGAAGAAATAAAAAAAAAAACACCTATTTGGAAAAAAGAACATTATGAAAATGAAGATAGTGAGTGGTTAGAAGGCAATCCAATTCAAGCTGAATAATTTACATTTTTACTTTAATATTTACTTACTAATCAAAAATTGTAAGCTTTATTAAAAATAAAATAATGGATAACAAAACAAACCAAGAACTACAATCTGCAACATTTGAAAGATTAATAAATCATTTAAGAGACCGAAAAGATGTTCAAAATATAGACCTAATGAATCTTTCAGGATTTTGCAGAAATTGTTTATCTAAATGGTATAAGGAAGAAGCTGATAAAAAAGGGGTTAAAATATCTGATCTAGAAGCAAGAGAGCATGTCTATGGAATGCCTTATTCTGAATGGAAAGAAAAATATCAGAAATAATTATTTTTCTTTAAGCCTGGGAAATAATTCCACAAAATTACATGGTTTATGATTGATGTCTAATTGATGTTTTAATATTCCATCCCATGCATCTGTAACTCCACCTGAAGAACCTGGTAAAGCAAAAACATACTTACCATTTGCAAGAACTGCGCAAGCTCTCGATTGAATAGATGAAGTTCCGACTGTTTTTAAACTTATAGTTCTAAAAACTTCTCCAAAACCTGGAATATGTTTATCAGCTATATCATTAACTGCCTCCGGTGTAATATCTCTTCCAGTGAGGCCTGTTCCTCCAGTAGTAATAATTACATCAATTTCTTTTTGATTAATCCAATCTTTTAAAATCTCTTTAATTTCTTCTTTTTCATCTTTACAAATTTTTCTATCGATTAAATTATGTGAAGCTTCTTCAATTTTTTTCACCAAAATAGCACCCGACTTATCATTTTCAAAGGTTCTAGTGTCTGTTACTGTTAAAATAGCTATATTAACTTTCATAATTTTGTAACAATAGTGAGGCATGAGCATATTATCAATCTTATTTTTAATCACCGCTACTCTTTACTCTAGTGTTGGTTTTGGAGGGGGTTCAACTTATCTTGCACTGTTATTAATTTGGGGGTTACCTTACAACGTTTTTCCAATAATAGCCTTGAGTTGTAATATAATTGTAGTTTCTGGTAATTGTTTTAATTACGTACGCGCTGGAAATCTTAACGTTAAATTATTAATACCTTATTTAATTGGATCTATTCCTCTAGCTTTTATAGGAGGATCTCTTCCTGTTGAGAAAAAAATTTTTGAAATATTATTGTTTGCAGTATTATTAATAGCGGGGAGCTTATTATTGATAAATTTTAAATCTTATGATGATAAAAAAGAGAGTTATAGAAATATTCCTTATTTCATGTCAATTATTATAGGTGGAATATTAGGGTTTATCTCAGGTGTTGTTGGAATAGGTGGTGGAATTTTTTTAAGCCCCATTCTATTTTTATTAAAAGTTGCAAGACCAAAACACATAATTGTAGCAGCTTCATTATTCATTCTTATTAATTCAGTTTCAGGAATAATAGGTCAATTGACAAAAAATTTAATTTTAACAGAAGTTCAAGATTATTTTTATTTACTAATAGCAGTATTAATTGGTGGTCAAATTGGTAACTATTTAAATTTAAAAATATTCACTAGTAAATTATTAGCACTAGTAACTGCTAGCTTAGTTTTGTTTGTTGCTATAAGACTAGGTTTAAAACTATTTTAAAACTTATTTAGTTAACACTTAATCTAAGATAAATTTAATTGAGACAATATGAATAAAGAAAACGCAAGTAAACTGTGGAAAATGATACAGGAAGCTGGACTTTATTTACTAGGTCAGTTACCAAGCCATCCAAATCATCCTAAAGGAAGAAACCCCTACGCCCATGTTGCTTTATGTGTCAAAGAGAAGTTTGAGAACTCTTATAAAGATATACCTGACGAACAATTTGATGAAGTTGTTAAATATATTGAATTTTTAAAACAAAATCCTAGTTAGATTTTTTTAAGGTCTCTAATAATTGATCCACATCACTCTCTTGAGTATTCCAGGCAGCAACTAATCTAACTGCTTGTCCATCAAGCTCATCTTCATTCATTTTGTAGCCTTCAGAATTTAAATGCTCAATCATATTTCTTGGAAATTTTGCAAAAACTTCGTTCGCTTCTGTTGGGTATGCTAGTTTAATACTATTATGTTTTGCTAATCCTTCACTTAATTTTTTTCCCATCTTATTTGCATGTCTTGCATTCCTTAACCAGACATCATTTGAAATATATGCATCAAGCTGAGCAGATACAAAACGCATCTTAGATAATAAATGCCCTGCTCTTTTCATTAAAAAAGCAATATTACCAACTAGATCTTTATTAAAAAAAATAATTGCCTCTGCTGCAAGACAACCATTCTTTGTTGCTCCAAATGATAAAACATCAATGCCTGATTTCCAGGTCATCTCAGCAGGAGTACAATTTAATGCAGTTAAAGCGTTTGCAAATCTTGCTCCATCCATATGCATATTTAAGTTATGCTTATGCGTAATTTCAGAAATCTTTTTAATCTCATCTAATTGGTATACTTCTCCTGTTTCACAAACTTGAGTAATGCTTACTGAGGCAGGTTGAGTATGATGCACAATGCCTTTACCAGTAATAGACTGATCTAATTCTTCAGGTGTTATTTTTCCATTTATTCCATTTAAAGTAACTAATTTTCCTCCCCCTGTATAAAACTCAGGTGCCCCACATTCATCTGTATTAATATGAGAAAGTTTATGACAATAAATATTACCATATGACGGTGTCATTGTTGCTAAAGCTAAAGCATTAGCAGCTGTTCCTGATGCAGTTGGAAAAACAATTACATCTTTTTCAAATAGTTCTGAAAACTTCTTTTGTAAATCAGCTGATATTTGGTCATTACCGTATGGAGTGCTATCACCATCATTAGCTTTCAATACTGCATCTAATACCTCAGGACAAGCACCCGCTACATTATCAGAAGCAAATTTTATTCGCTCTCTTTTTGTTTTAACTGTTGCCATATTTATTGTTTTGGAAAATAATCTTTTAATTCACCTTCACGGTAAACATCTGCTGTACAACAATGAAGACCTCCACCAAATGCATAAGCATCTCTTAATTCAACAGGGATTACTTCCATTCCTAATTTATCTAATTGTTCTGCCTGATATACTTCACTTTTTTCAACACAAACAGTTTTTGGATCCAATACTAGGACGTTCATTGATAACCAAGTTGAAGAATAACATAATGGTGGTGGCTCATTATGTGCGGGTTGTGCGCTATCAATAATTTCCCATCCATTATTTTCAAATAATTTTCTTTGTTCTTTTGGCAATCTTCTTTGAGGATTATTAATGATTAATCCTTCTTTAATAGGAGTAAAGGTTGCATCGATATGAATTGGATAAGGGTCACCTGGAAAATTAACAGCATGAACTCTATGATCTTTAAAATGTCTTTTAAGCCAATCAATTCCTTTAAGATTAGTAGTAAATCCATGCTGAACTACTAAATCTTTTCCAAATCTTAAAACATCTGCTGCATCAAATAATGGTTCTTCTTCAGTTGTTACAAAAAACTTGTCTTCAGTCCATTCTAATCTTTTTTGAATAC
>OJHC01000397.1_pt1 | contig 10571 bp, 7 predicted proteins | sample 1595091 | NCBI WGS metagenome assembly OJHC01 (sample SAMN05416829, study PRJEB24817) | seawater metagenome | isolation source: Sea water | place: Canada:Atlantic | collected 2013-07 | reverse complement strand
GGTCGGATATTTATTAAAGTATTCTTGAATATAATTTTGAGCATCACTTCTAGTGATACCTAAAGTTTTTGCTAAACCAAAAGCCCCCATCCCATAAATTAAACCAAAGTTAATTATCTTTGCATATCTTCTTTGTTCTGATGTGATTTTTTTAATATTTGTATTAAATATTTCTGATGCAGTAATTGTATGAATGTCCTTATTATTTTTAAACGCATCAATAAGGCCCAAGTCTTTTGAAAGATGCGCTAAAATTCTTAATTCGATTTGAGAATAATCTGCCGATATTATTGAAAAATTGGGTTTGGCAATGAAGGCCTCTCTAATTTTTCTTCCCTCAGAACCTTTAATGGGAATATTTTGTAGGTTTGGATCAGAACTTGCTAATCTCCCAGTGACGGCAACAGCCTGGTTATAACTAGTATGAATCCTCCCGGTAGATTGATTTATCATTAATGGAAGCTTGTCAGTATAAGTAGATTTAAGCTTCGCAAGAGTGCGATATTCTAAAAGAATTTTAGGTAATGGATAATCTTTGGAAAGCTCTTGCAGAACTTCCTCTGAGGTTGATGGTGTTCCTGTAGGGGTTTTTTTTAATGGTTTTATCTCTAATTTTTCAAATAAGATTTCACGCAACTGTTTTGGTGAAGCTAAATTAAAAGGTTGACCCGCAAGCTCATAAGCCTTACTTTCTATTTTGATTAATTCCTCTCCAATTTTTTGACTTTGTTGACCTAGTAAATGCGCATCAATTAGTACTCCATTTCTTTCAATTTCAATTAACGCCTTCATACTTGGAATTTCAAATTTTTGATAGACTTCTAATAATCTTTTTTCTTTTTTTATCTGATTTTTGAGGACATGATAAAGCTGAAGGGTAACATCGGCATCTTCAGCTGCATATTCTAGTGCATCATTGATATCAATTTGATCAAATGTAAGTTGCTTAACCCCTTTACCAACTAACGATTCATAAGTTATACAATCATGACCTAAATACTTTTGACTCAGCTTATTCATTCCGTGACTTTGATTGCTATTAATCACATAACTCATGAGCATGGTGTCTTCATTGATTCCATGCATCTTTATCCCTAAATTTAAAAAAATATGCGCATCATATTTTATATTTTGACCTATTTTAACAATTGCACTATCTTCGAGGACGGGCTTTAGTAATTGGACTAGGTCATCCTCATTAATCTGTTCATCTTCAGTCGCCCCCATATGATTTACTGGAATATAAACCGCCTCACCTTTTTTCAAACTCATGGAAATCCCAACTAGTTTTGCATTCATAACATTAAGTGATGTAGTTTCTGTATCAATTGCAATTAATTTTATTTTTTTTATTTCTTCAATCAATACTTCTAATTGAGCTGAAGTTTGAATTAAAGTATATTTTTTTTTGTTATCAAATTCCGCGTAATCATTTTTGTTTGTTTCATCCGTGGGCGCATGTGTTTTTTTGTCATCTAAATTTTTAAGCCAACTAGAAAAATTAAACTCTTGATACATTTTTTTTAACGCATCCTTATCTTCAGGTGTTTTTTTAAATTGATCCCATGACACATTGATATCTAACTCAGACCTTATAGAAATCAGGTCTTTTGCAATAGGCAACCATTTAAGAGAATTCTTGAGATTTACCCCTACAGCTCCAGCAATTTGATCAGCATTTTTAATAATATTATCTAGCGAATTAAATTCATTAAGCCATTTTAGTGCTGTTTTTGGACCCACTTTATCTACGCCAGGAATGTTATCTGCCTTGTCCCCAATGATAGTTAGATAATCAATAATAAGACTTGGCGAAACGCCAAATTTAGCTTTAACGCCGTCGGTATCTAAGTGCTCATTTGTCATTGTATTGACGAGTGAGGTATTTTTATTGACTAGCTGCGCTAAGTCTTTATCACCTGTTGATATAGTGACTGAAATATTTTCTTCATTTGCTTTCTTAGCAAGTGTGCCAATAACGTCATCCGCCTCCACTCCCTTTTTAATAAGAATTGGCCAGCCCATTGCATTAATAGCCCTATGGAGCGGTTCAATCTGTATCGATAAATCATCAGGCATTTTTGGTCGATTGGCTTTGTATTCTTCAAAAATATCATTTCGAAAAGTTTTCCCCTTAGCATCAAATACACAAACGCTGTAAGTGCTCTCATATTTTCTATGGGTATTTTGTAGCATATTCAATACCCCATAGATTACTCCAGTAGGAAATCCCTCTTTATTCCTAAAGTCGGGCATAGCATGAAATGCTCGATATAAATATGAGGACCCATCAATTAGGAGCAATGTTTTCATAGCTTTTTAAATTTTTCTTAATATTTTTACATTATACCTTTGTATACGAACCTTTTTTTGGATAAAAAAACTACTGTTAGCTAACTGATTTTGATAGACTTACGCAATGAACAAAATTTTTACTTCATTAATTTTAATGCTTGGTTATATTTTCTTTTCGGCTACTGCGTATGCTGAAAAAACTGAAGTTTTAGAGGAGGTGCCATCCCCCCCAAATACTTTAGATTCAGGATACGAATATGAACCTGAAATTACAATTCGAAAAGAGGGTACAAAAAGAATTGAAGAACATAGGGTCAATGGTAATTTATATTATATTAAAGTCACTCCAGAAGGATTTCCACCATATTACCTAGTGAGAGAGACAGAGGGGGGCGATTGGATTCGTCAAGATGATTTAAAGCCTTTAGTTGTTCCTCAGTGGGTTATTTATAGTTGGTAGTTTTTTAGCTTACTTCATAGAATCAAATAAAAAAATACTCAATGGCTGTTTATACATCAATAACAAAAGAGGAATTGAAAGAATTTTTAAGTGATTTTGATGTTGGCGCGTTGCAAAGTTTTGATGGAATATCTTCGGGAGTTACTAATACGAATTATCTGGTAACAACTAGTTTAAATAAATATATATTAACGGTATTTGAACATCATTCCATGGATGAACTCCCCTTTTTTATTAATTTAATGACATTTCTATCAGGTCACAATATAGATTGTCCCAACCCTATTCTAAATAATAAAAAAAAATCTATTAACTTACTCAAGAGTAAGCCTGCGTTATTAGTTTCTTTTTTAAATGGCTCAGAAGTTAAAGAAATAAATGAATTACATTGTTTTGCTGTTGGAAAAGCTCTTGCAAAAATGCATAACATCACAAAATCTTTTTCAGAAAAAAGAAAAAATGATAGAGGCTTAGGGTGGATTGAAGAGAAATATTTTGCTATAAAATCAAAATTAACATCAATAGAAAAAAATATGATTGAGTTAGAAATTGATTTTTTAAATCATCATCATGTTGGTGATTTACCCAAAAGTACAATTCATGGGGACTTATTCAGAGATAATGTTTTATTTTTAGATGAAAGAAGTCCAAGTTTTATAGACTTTTATTATGCTTGTGATGAAGTGCTAGTTTTTGATATCGCCATTGCGATGAATGACTGGTGTATTGACGAAGATGGAGCAATTGAAAAAAATAAATCAACACAGTTCATTGAAGGATATGAGACTGAAAGGGCTCTTGATAAAGAAGAGAAAGTATATATGCCCATAGCGCTTAGGTGGGCTGCACTTAGATTTTATATTTCTAGGCTTGAGCACATTCATAGCAGCCCTAGTGCTGAAATTCTAGCGATAAAGAACCCTGACCAATTTAAAAATATATTAATCGATAGACAAGTTACGGAGTACAGGTTTTGAAAAGCACACTTAACAAGGCACATCATTGGGTCACTCAGAGTATATTATTAACTAAGTTAAATTTCAAAGTGACTTTACTTCTAGGTAGTGCTTATATATTTGCTTACCTCCTTGTTCCAAGCATTCCGAGTCTAAGTTTTATTAGTCCATTTTTAATTATAGCTTGGCCTATTTCAACGATGATTTTTATAAACTTCTTTAGATTGACTCAAGATAAAAAAGAAACGGATTTTAAAGCTTTGGTAAAGATTGATAAAGAAAGTATAAGGGTGCTTATTTATCTTGGTGTAATTTGTTTATTTTATTCATTATTAATCTCTTTGATTCTGAGCTCAGACATAAAAAATATTTTAGCTGCTGCAAGTGAACCTGAGATAAGTGAAGACATATCTAATAACTTATTCAGCATTGTTATAAAGTTTATGGTTTTGGCTATACCCGTTCTTATGGCAACCTGGTTTTCACCAATCTTAATTGCCTACCATAATTTTGGGTTGATAAAAGCTATTAAATCAAGCTTTGCGGGTGTATTGCTTTCAATTGTTCCTATTACGCTTTCTTGGTTGATTTTATTGGGAGGCTTTATCTCGCTAATTTTTTTAATGATAATGGTTTTTACAATACTTGGGTCAAGTGAAAATGTTCTAGTGTCTTACGTCCTGATATTCTTGTGCATGATTGTCTTAGCAGCTTACATTGCAACATTATTTTCTTTTCAATATACAACCTATAAAGATGTATATAAATCAATAATCAAATAGTTACACCTTGGTGAGCTTTGCATACTCCATTGCTAACATTTTAATTCCATGATTTTGAAATTTGATTTCAATTCGTAGATCATTTTCATTTCCTTCGTAGCCGATGACCGTTCCACCTCCAAATTTATCATGCTTGACCATAGAGCCGATTTTAATTTCATATTGGTTAGTCGAGGTTTGTTTGCTCGATGTTTTGAATGAGCTTGATGAATTAGTACGATATGTGGCTCTAATAGGATTACCATTGTCAATTGGTGCATTTATTTTTTTTATTAATGATTCTGGTATTTCATCTAGAAACCTTGAGGGTAGATTATAGGTTGGTTGTCCATAGGTCATACGAGATTGAGACAAGGTAAGATATAGTTTATTTTTTGCTCTGGTGATGGCGACATACATCAATCTTCGCTCTTCTTCTAATCCATTATTTTCATTTAAACTTCTCTCATGTGGGCAGAGCCCATCTTCTAAACCGGTGATAAATACCGTATCAAACTCAAGACCTTTGGAGGAATGAATGGTCATGAGTTGTAAGGCATCTTCACTTGCAGCCGCTTGTAATTCACCACTTTCAAGCGAGGTAAAATCTAGGAATTCAGCCAAAGCCAGTGATTGTTTTTTGTTTGGCCCCTCCTCAGATATTTCGTTTCTATCTTCATTGAGAAAAGATTTCGCTGCAGAAACAAGTTCATTCAGATTTTCTACACGTGAGCTACCATCTTTATCTTTGTGGTAGTGATCTTTTAGACCAGAATGTGAGTTAATTATATCAATGGACTCATCAATATTTGTTCCATGAACTTGATCTTCAATACTTTGAATTAATTGAATAAATGCAGATACTTTTAGGTTCTTACTTTCCGAAATAAAAATTTTCGTACCTTCCCACAAAGAGCAATCATTCTTTTTTGCATGGTCTTGTATTTGTTCAACAGCTCGTGCGCCGATTCCTCGCGTTGGAAAATTTACAATTCTTATGAAGGCATTATCATCCCTCTTGTTATTTATAAGTCTAAGGTATGCAAGAGAACTTTTTATTTCAGCTCTTTCAAAGAATCTTAAACCTCCATAAACTCTGTAAGGGATATTGTTGGAGACCATGGCCATTTCAATAACTCTTGATTGTGCATTATTCCTGTAAAGAATTGCAATCTGCTTATAATCAATACCTGCACGGTGACACATTTTAATCTCATCTAAAATATAAGCTGTTTCTGATCGATCATCTAACGCTGTATATTGTTTAATTAAATCTCCATCACCTGAGGCAGTCCATAAATTTTTACCTAACCTATCATTATTATTTTCAATAATTGAGTTGGCTGCATTAAGTATATTATTTTTAGATCGATAATTTTGTTCCAGTTTAATCACATTTTTGATATTAAAGTCTTTCTGAAGGTCTTTCATATTTCCAGGTCTTGCTCCTCTAAACCCATAAATTGATTGATCATCGTCTCCCACAGCAAAAATAAAACTCTCAGGAGAGGTAAGCATCTTCAGCCATTGATACTGCAAGCGACTAGTATCTTGGAACTCATCCACAAGGATATGCTTAAAAATTTCTTGATAGTGATTGCGGATAGTAGAGTTTTTTTGGAATAACTCAAGGCAACGTAACATAAGTTCTGCAAAATCAACTACACCTTCTTTCTGGCATTGATCATCGTAGGCTGCATAAATAGAATTGAGTTTTTTAGACACATCATCGTAGGCTTTAAACTGTTGGGATCGAATACCTTCTTCTTTATTGTTATTAATAAAGTACATCGCCTCTTTTGAGGAAATCAAGTCTTCATCAATACCCATAGTTTTCATTACTCGTTTAATCGCTGATTTTTGATCTGCACTATCAAGGATTTGGAAGGTTTCAGGTAAATTCGCATCCACGTGATGCTTACGTAAAAAGCGATTGCACAATCCATGAAAAGTACCTACCCACATACCTCTTATATTGATTGGTAATTGTGTCGAAATTCTAGTCAGCATTTCTTTTGCGGCTTTGTTAGTGAACGTAACAGCCAGAATGGCTCCTGGACTTGCTAGCTGATTTTCAATTAACCAAGAAATTCTAGATGTTAGAACTCTAGTTTTTCCGCTGCCAGCCCCGACAAGAACAAGCGCTGATTGACTTTGAAGCATTACAGCTTCCGTTTGTTTTTCATTTAAATCTGCATAAATAGCTTTAGATATTGTTGTTAAATTCATAAAAACATATGCTACAGTAATTTTTTTTTGTTAGTTATTTTTTAGTAATTTATAAAAAAAAGACCTCAATTAAGAGGCCCTTTTTATTTATTCCAACGTAGTATTTTAAAACTACATCATACCACCCATACCACCCATACCACCCATACCACCCATATCTGGTGCACCAGCTGCAGGAGCTTCTTCCTTTGGTGAATCGGCAATCATACATTCTGTTGTTAACATGAGTCCAGCAACCGAAGCAGCATTTTGAAGTGCTGACCTAGTTACTTTTGTTGGATCTAGAACACCCATCTCAACCATGTCACCATATGTCTCATTAGCTGCATTAAATCCGTAATTACCTTTTCCAGAAATTACATTATTGACTACAACTGAAGACTCTATACCAGCATTTGAAACAATCTGTCTCAAAGGATCTTCAATAGCTCTTAGAACTATATTGATACCAGCTTCTTGATCAGAATTACTCCCTTTAACTTTGCTAATAGCCTCTTTCACTCTAATTAGAGCAACACCGCCACCAGCAACAATACCTTCTTCAACAGCTGCTCTTGTAGAATGTAATGCATCTTCAACTCGAGCTTTCTTCTCTTTCATTTCAATTTCAGTTGTTGCGCCAACCTTAATGACTGCAACACCACCTGAAAGTTTAGCAACACGTTCTTGAAGCTTCTCTTTATCATAATCACTGGTAGATTCTTCCATTTGAACTTTAATTAAATCAATTCGCGATTTGATATTAGCAGCGGATGCTGCTCCATCAATAATAATGGTATCTTCCTTTCCTACTTCAATTTTCTTTGCTTGTCCAAGGTCTTCAATCTTAACGCCTTCAAGAGTTAAGCCAACCTCATCTGAGATCACTGTACCTCCTGTAAGAATTGCGATATCTTCAAGCATAGCTTTTCTTCTATCACCAAAACCTGGTGCTTTGACAGCTACAGCCTTGATAGTGCCACGGATATTATTTACCACTAATGTAGCAAGGGCTTCACCCTCAAGCTCTTCAGCAATAATTAAAAGTGGTTTGCTTGCTTTTGCAACCTGTTCTAAAACAGGTAATAAGTCTTTAATACTTGATATTTTTTTATCATGTAAAAGAATATAAGGATCTTCAAGAAGTGCGATTTGTTTTTCATTGTTGTTAATGAAGTAAGGCGATAGATAACCTCTATCAAATTGCATACCCTCTACCACATCTAATTCGTTAGAAAGGCCAGATCCATCCTCAACCGTGATTACACCTTCTTTACCGACTTTATCCATTGCGTCAGCAATTATCTTACCAACTGATTCATCTGAATTCGCAGAAATAGAACCGACCTGAGTTATTTCTTTGCTTGTATTACAAGGTTTACTCAGCTTATGAAGCTCACTAACACCTGCTTCTACTGCCTTATCTATTCCTCTTTTTAAATCCATTGGATTCATTCCTGCAGCAACAGATTTCATTCCTTCTCGGATAATTGCTTGAGCAAGAACTGTAGCTGTTGTGGTTCCATCACCCGCATTATCTGATGTTTTTGAAGCCACTTCTTTTACCATTTGAGCACCCATATTTTCAAATTTGTCGTGCAACTCAATTTCTTTAGCTACAGAGACACCATCTTTTGTTATTGTTGGGGCACCGAATGATCTTTCAAGCACTACATTTTTACCTTTAGGTCCAAGGGTTACTTTAACTGCATTTGCAAGTGTGTTTACACCTACTACCATTTTTTGGCGAACCTCGTCACCAAATCTTACATCTTTAGCTGCCATTTATATTTTCTCCAAATTTATATGTTTTTTAAATTTTTACTCAATGATTCCCATTACGTCTTCTTCCTTCATAACAAGGAGTTCATCACCATCAACTGTTACGGCTTGTCCAGCATATTTGCCGAAAAGTACTTTATCACCAACTTTTACGTCAAGTTTTCTGACGTTACCGTCTTCAAGTAATTTTCCGTTTCCAACTGCTTCAATGACACCTTGATCAGGTTTTTCAGCTGACGCACTTTCTGGAATTACAATTCCTGATGCAGTGGTACGTTCTTCTTCTTTCCGCCTTACTATTATGCGATCGTGTAAAGGACGAATTTTCATATATAAGTTCTCCTAGTAGTGTATTCTTTGTTAAAAAGTTATTTAGATTTAGTTTGTGACCAAAAACTAGCACTCTAATAAATAGAGTGCTAATAATAGGGACGAACACCACAAATTTCAAGTCTTCGTTAAATTTAATTTATAATTTAATTCTTATGTTTACAAAAAATCACTACAGAAATGTTGGTCAAACCGAGCTTAAAGTATCTCCAATTACACTAGGAACGATGACTTTTGGTGACCAGAATACGCAAAGTGATGCTTTTGAGCAGCTAGATTATGCCGTATCAAAAGGAATCAACAGCATTGATGTCGCAGAGATGTACCCCGTTCCTCCCAAAGCGAATACATGTCATCGAACAGAAGAAATTATTGGAAATTGGCTTGAAGGGAAAAAAAGAGAAGACTTTATTATCTCCACAAAGATTGCAGGGCCTAGGAGGTCCATTGATTGGATTAGGGGAGGGCCTAAATCACTAGATAGAGAAAATATTAATGAGGCTGTTAATGATTCTTTAAAAAGACTAAAAACAGACTATGTTGATCTTTTGTATCTTCATTGGCCAGAGAGAAATGTTCCTATGTTTGGTGGTTATAAATTTGATCCAAATGACGATTATTTGAATGAAAAAAAAATTAACTGGGTATCAATAGAAGAGCAGTTATTAAGCATCGAGTATTTGATTAAAGCAGGAAAGGTGAGATATTTTGCTTTATCAAATGAGTGGCCTTGGGGGTTGATGGAATTTATAAGGCTCGCAAAAATTAAAAATTTACCTCTAGTCTGTACGCTGCAAAATAGCTATAGCTTGATTAATAGAATCGTTGAGCTAGGCATGACTGAGATATTCTTTAGAGAGAAATTATCATTTTTCTCATACTCTCCATTAGGATTTGGCCACCTAAGCGGAAAGTATATTAAAGATCCGATGGCAGCTGGACGAGTAAATCTCTTTCCAGGCTATGCTCAAAGATATAATAAGAGTGGTGTAAGGAAGGCAATAGAAAAATATGATTCATTAGCAACTAAAAGAAATATAAGCTTAACTGATTTAGCTTTAAACTTTGTTTACTCACAATGGTTTGTAACAAGCACAGTTATTGGGGCGACAAACATTAAACAACTAAAGCAAAACATTTCAGCTTACGGATTAAATATTATTGATGATGAACTCATTCAAGAAATAGATGCCATACATCTTGAAGCAATGAACCCTGCGCCATAAAAGCTATGAAAAATAATAAATATATAAAAAGAAGCCTCAAATCTGTTTGGCATCCTTGTACACAAATGAAGCATCATGAAAATCTTCCTCTGATACCTATTGAAAGAGGGAGGGGGGTTTGGCTGTATGATTTTGATGGAAAAAAATATCTTGATGTTACTAGCTCTTGGTGGGTAAATTTATTTGGGCATAATAACAAAATAATAAAAAAATATATCACTAGGCAACTAAATACACTTGAACATTCGATGTTGGCGGGGCTTACTCATTCACCAGTTATAGAGCTGTCAGAAAAGTTAAGTAAATTGACTAAGTTGGGGCATTGCTCTTATGGGAGCGATGGAGCAAATGCAGTAGAAATTGCATTAAAAATGAGTTCTCATTATTGGAGCCAAACAGGATTTCCTTTGAAGAATAAATATATTTATCTAGAAAATAGCTACCATGGCGAAACACTAGGAGCACTGGCAGTCACTGATGTCCCAATTTTCAGAACACACTATGGAGCTTTAATAAAAAATTATATAACTGTCTCTTATACACATCTGACGCT
>OJHC01000394.1_pt1 | contig 10723 bp, 7 predicted proteins | sample 1595091 | NCBI WGS metagenome assembly OJHC01 (sample SAMN05416829, study PRJEB24817) | seawater metagenome | isolation source: Sea water | place: Canada:Atlantic | collected 2013-07 | reverse complement strand
ACTGGATAACCACGATGCGCTATGCATTACCCTGTAATTAGGCTAAATCTTGTAAGAGATTTAATCCGTAAAGGCTATTTATAGTGCGTTAAATTGTGGCTTGCCTGAATAAAGGCGACAGATTACACGACTGATAGACATAACCGCTACCCTATATGGCTGATATTGGCAGATTTTTGTACCAAGCTAGAATAAAAGTTGTTGAATGCGGGGTTACTTTGGTGGCAAACAAGACTTTAGGTAGTTTTTAGATTGGTTAAATAAACAATAGAACAAATTTCATACAAAGTTTATTATTAAAGCGCAGTATGGTTAAGCAGTACAAATTCCTACCCAAGCCTTAACTCGCATTGTGTAAAAAGGAGCTTTTATGCACACCAAACTATTAGCTGTACTCTTATTATTTATTTCCTACAACGCGCATTCTGCGTTCATGCAATTCAATTTCACAGGCTTTGTTTCTAGTGTTGAAAATTATGAAGCCACGTTTTTCGATGAAGCTACTTTACTTGGCCAGCCTGTAAGCGGTTCGTTCACGTTAGATCTTTCTAACGAAGTACGAGGCAGACTGGAAACTGGCTGGTACTGGTGGGGGCAAGTGGAAACTGGCTTACCCGTACTAACTTCCCAAATAAAACTAGGTAGCAAAACATACAGCCTTGCCAATCAAGGTATTTACAACGCCTTTGAAGGTGACTTCTTTCCTGAAGAGCACATTGAAATGTATAACGGCCCAGATTACGATGGCGGCCCCATTGGTGATGGCGAATATTTTAGCGATTTTGCTAGGTTTACAGAAACAACACCCCAGGGTGAAACAAACTTAACCTACGATTTAAGCATTTATTTTTTCGATTTAATTAATGACTTTCTGGTATTCAGCGAAGAAACTGAACTGTTCGACAAACAGCCCGACTTTTCGCAATCATTTTTCTGGGAAGATACAGATTTTACTGATGACAACCAAGAAGGTTCGGGGACGTTTGACGTATACGAGAGCTTTCATCCTGATGTTGGCGGTTTTGAACGTAATATTGATTCAACGCTAGAGTTTACGCTGGCAAGTGTTAGTGCTGTTCGTGTAGATTCGCCAAGTACTTGGGTGTTCTTTACTTTTATAGCCATAGCAGCACTTCTGAAAAGGTTTTTATTAGCTCGAAAAAGCACTTTTTTGAGTAAATCTTAACTATCGGATACAAACGTTTTATAGATTAGTAGAACTCAATTTATCACCAAAAAAGTGCAATCATTTGAGTTTTCTTGCTTCTAACGCTACTGGAAATAACCGTGGAAGCGTTATAAAACGCGTATTAGAGTGCCATACAACAATACTTTTAAAGTTGGCTTTAAGTTTGCAGTCATCTACGAGTATGTATTGAACACTACCTATACTAAAGTCTTACGTACTCGACTAATGATGATTTATATAAGACAATAGCAAATATATAAAAGTACGCTGAGCTTAACCTTTAAGCTCCTCGATGAAGAAGTAAATGCAAATGAAGTTCAGGGAAGATATTCAAGGCTTGAGAGCCTTAGCCGTTTTGAGTGTGGTTATTTATCATTTAAGTCCAAACTTTCTAACAGGTGGGTTTATAGGTGTTGATATTTTCTTCGTTATATCGGGTTATTTAATTATCGGTCAAATAATTCGTAAAATAGAAGAGAATAATTTTAGATTACTCGATTTTTATGCAAAAAGAGTAAAGCGTTTATACCCAGCCTTCTTTGTTGTTACATTGGCATCTACCATATTCGCATTTGTATATTTCCTACCAGGTGAATTTGAAAGCTACGCATTTAGTTTGATTTCATCGTATTTTTACATTTCAAATTTTTATTTTTATACAAAATCAGGTTATTTTGATAGTGAATTGCAAAACGCGCCACTTTTGCATACTTGGTCTTTATCTGTCGAAGAGCAGTTTTATCTTTTAATACCAATTATACTTTTACTATCTTTTAAGTTTTACAAACAAAGCCTTCCTATTATTATTGCAATAGTAGGTATAGTCAGTTTTTTTCTGTGTCTAGCGATATCTTACTTCAATATAGATTTTGCGTTCTTTTCATCTTTCACGAGGTTTTGGCAGTTTGTTGTTGGCGGACTTATTTCGACGTTAACAATACGAACATTATCAGTACGCACAAAGAATTATTTAGCAGCATCAAGTTTGTGCTCACTTATAGTTTGTATTTTTTTTATGAGTCATAATGACTTTCCAGGTATTAAAGCTCTAATTCCAACGTTTGCTACAGCAATCTTTCTTGCTTACTCTTCACCAGGTACTCTTACATACAAAGTCTGCTCGACTAACTTAGCGAATTTCTTTGGAAACATTTCATATTCTTTTTATTTGTGGCATTGGCCCATAATAATCTTTTATCAGGTTTATTTAGATAAGGGGTTAAACAGATTCGATAAACTCAGCGTCTTGGCCGCTTCCATCGCGCTAGGTACAATCACATACTATTTTGTAGAACAAAAATTTAGGAAGCCTAATGTAAGCAATTACAAGACTTTTTCCTATTCAGCGAGTACTACCTTCATCATGCTTTTTAGTATACTCATTATGACCCACATAAACGGATTGAGATTTACGAAAGAACAAGTTTACTACGAAAGCTTCTTAGCCTATGAGGCTAAAGAGTACCGTCGTGGTACTTGCTTTTTAACATCTCAGTTTTCTCATTTTTCTCTTTTTAATCAGCAAGAGTGTATCGTAAATGAAGAAGGCAAAAAAAATATTGCGTTAATAGGTGATAGTCACGCTGCTCATTGGTATTCTGCTCTCAAAAAAAACCTGACGCCTGACCAAACACTGAGTCAGATAACATCTAGTGGCTGTAAGCCAACAATATTCACACAAGGTGAAAAGAGGTGTGTGGACTTAATAGATTGGGCCTATCAGGAGATAGTTAATGAGTCAAATTTTGACCAAGTCATTTTGTCAGCAAGGTGGGAATCGAGTGACATAGCTAATGTTATCGAAACGGTCAAATTGCTCGAAAATAGAGGTCTCGAAATTGTGGTAATGGGGCCTATAATCGAGTATGAAAGCGCGTTACCAAGATTGCTTTCATTATCTTCGAGTACGCCAGAGAGCGTAAATGCCAATGCCAAGTATTTACAAATATCACAAACGGATAATATATTTAAGAATTCGTTAGCATCTTATGGAGTTGAATACATTTCCGTATTAAAAAGCATATGCAATTCGCCAAATGACTGCACAACTCTTGTTAAAGGTGAGCCAATTCAGTTCGATTACGGTCACTTGACGGAAACTGGCGCCATATTTCTTCTGAATGAAATTCAAATATCAAAAAAATAGACAATTATCTCGATGTCTCAAGATGCTTGATTCTATTCATTAATTATAGTTTTGAACTTTATTTATTTTTATAATGTAATGAGTTTCAATATAGAAGGGTAGTTAGTGAAGAGAGTTTTGTTGGTTATAAATTCTATTGGATATGGGGGGGCAGAAAGGGCACTGGTGAATTTATTGAGTAAACCTTCATTCTACTCTGAGTTTGATGTACATGTTGCTCTTCTAGATGATGAGCCCATCGTTCGCACGCTTCCTGATAACATCACGCTACATCAATTAGAAAGTAAAAGAGGTTTATTTCGTAGTTTTATTAATTTAATGCGCCTTCAGCGCGAGTGTAAACCTGATTTATGCGTTAGTTTTCTGGTTAGGGCTAATGTCGTGAACGCTGCACTTAAATTGGCTTCTAGAAACAGGAAGGTCGTTTTATGTGAGCGCATGCATTTAAGTAGTCATCTAGACGGGCAATTTAAAAACATGAAGCGGGTGTTGGCGGGTATATTACCCAAATTAACCTATCGCCTTGCCGACGCTGTAATTGGTGTATCAACTGGGGTAACAAGTGATCTTGTTGAAAACTTCAGCGTTCCAGCTACCAAAGCCACAACCATATTTAACCCCTACAATATTTCACAAATTGAAGAACATTCAGATATTGAACCTGAATTTGCATTGCCTGACTCTTTTGTTGTTAGTACAGGAAGGCTAACGCCAAGCAAAAACGTAAAAGGTTTGATAGATGCTTACTTCGCATCGAACGAAACCGCCCCCCTTTGTATTTTAGGGGAAGGTGAGCAAAAAGAAGAAATAGAAGATTACATTGTACTTAAAAATGCGAAGCAGAAAGTGTTACTACTTGGGTATGCTGAAAACCCTTTCGCCATTGTATCTAAAGCCAAATATTATGTTTCCGCATCGTTGAATGAAGGTTTCCCCAATGCGCTTGTTGAGGCCATGGTTTTAGGTTTACCAGTAATAATGACAAACTGCCCTTCTGGCCCTGCCGAAATACTAAATGAAAACCCACAATATACGAGTGATGAGCTCACAGAAGCCAAACACGGCTTGTTAGCGCCATTGAATAACACCTCAGAATTAACTCGAGCCTTTAATCTGTATAGCGAAGAACCTATTCGCGCCAATTACGCTGAAAAAGCTAGGAAACGAGCTGAAGATTTTTCTATAGAAACTATTGCTAATGAATATTGGCAATTTTTGCGACAAACGTTACTACAGCATTGAGTTGAATAAATTAAGGTGTTCGTGTGCGTTTGCCTCCCATGTATTATTCGATTGCAGAAATTCAGCCGATTTACTTTTGTAAATTGAATAATCTTCAGCATTTAGTTTTGCAGTAAGCGCGAGCACGTCGCCCTTTTTAACATAGCTTTCTTCGTTGAGTTTAAACTCACGATGGGCTGGTATATCACTGGCCACTATAGGTGTGTTGGCCGACAAAGCTTCAGCTACTACCAGGCAATACCCTTCCATAAATGAGGGATTCACTAAAAGTGCAGCATTTTGGTAAATGGTAGCCAGATTGGCACCAGTGTGAGCACCTGCAAAGATAATATTCTCGCTGCTATACTGAATAATCTTTTTCACGTAATCATTAGCGATATAATTATCGCCTACAATGACCAACTTTAATTTAGTCGGATGCATTGCTAGATAAGCATCTATAAGGTTATCAAAGCCTTTTGTTGCGTCTAACCTACCAACCGCTAAAATATATTGTTTTGGTTCTAAACCTAACGCCTTCAAAAGCGCATCTTGCTCGGTTCCAGCGGGCAAGGTATTGAGTGACCCAGCATTACGAATAACTAAGCGTTTTTGTAATAAAAACGGAAAGCGAGCATCTAACTCTTCTTTTACCGAAGCGCTTACGCAAATAATTCGTGAAGCAAACAGAACAGTAAACAACTCCCCTATTTTCAATATTAGCTTGGCGTACCAATTCCATTTAGGACGTTTATAGTCAGGCGAATGATGTGTAACCACGGTTTCAAACCCTAGTAGCCGCGAGAACAAACTAAAGAACCCAGGGCCTATACCATGAAGGTGCATAATTTTAGGATGGATAAAGATGCGGGCGTAACACAAAGCGACAAACGTATGAAAAAAAGTTTCAAACCCGGAAATTTTAAGCGCCTTTATTACTTTTATATCAACTTTTTCGTATTGGTAACTTTCTTGCTGCTTATAAGGCAACCTAGTAATTATTGTTATTTTATATGAAGGGCTCTCTTTGCGTATCAAGGGATACAGCTTTTGACAAATTGTTTCAACACCGCCGACAAAGTTGGGCACCCCTCTTGTGCCAACAACACACACATGTGACATCAATCCTTTCCCTATTAGCCTACGTTACCCGAGTTTTCCCTAAGTTTAGTATGAACTGGATTCGGATACACAAAATAATTGCACACCACACTGAATAAAATAACGAAATAGTTATATAAGTCCGTAATTAGTACTTTTTTTGTTCCGACTAATCGCTTGTGGAGTTTAAAACGTATTACTAAACTGTAAGTCTCTTCCGTAAAAATACGTTTTAGCTCCTATACTTCCGTATTTTTTATCTTTTCCGAATCAGCCAAAGGATTTTCTTATGAAATCCCAAACCGTGTCTTATAGACAGTTGCTCTCTGTTTTTATCGTCACTATGTTAATGTCACTGGTATCTTGCTCTGTGTCAAAACACTCTGATAAGGGCAGTTCCGTTAATAATCAACTCGGCGCTTCAATTCAAACACATCTTGCTGCGAGCAACGCCAGTAGTGAAAGCGAATTATCTACCGCGCTATCAAAAATGAAGATATCGAAGGCCGCTAGATTAGTCGTCTCACAACACAAAGCCAATATTATTAATCTTTATCGTACAGATACACTGTTGCTAGTTATGCAAAACCAATATCGCGATAACAAACTTGCAGAAAACTTCGCTGATAACAACGATACACCTTCAGCTATTTCTACCCTTGTGAGGTTGTTTCCAATTGATGCCTATAGAATTCTGACATACGTTACCGAAAACAATTTAATAAACGAAGAGATACTCTTAGCAATCGCCGTTGAAAACAATCTAGACCCAACTATCGTTTTAGAAGCGTCTGCAACTGGAATGGAGAATAGTGTTACCCCGCTTATTCACTCAGCCGGAATCGTAATTTACGGTCAAGACGAAGATAACACAAGTGACGTAAGGTACAGGGAAGTTGGTGATAACACATGGCTTCCAGCCTTAGAACTTGCATGGGAGCCTATATATGGCGCACTTTCAGGTAGTATTGTTCATTTGAATGCCGATACAGCCTATGAGGTTGAAGTTGAAATAACCGACTACGATGGAGATACACAAGAATACTCATTCGATTTTAAAACACGCCCAAACTCCCCCCCTATTGATCCTAATAAAATATACTACCTTTCAGAAATATACTCCGGAGGTCATTTAGACCTAGAAGCGTTAAATATTTACGGTAGTGAAGATGGCTACGCAAAAATAATAGGAGATGGCCAGATTGTTCAAGCATCAGATGATGTGGTAGCGGCAATAAACATTGGCTCTCAATCTTATATCGTTTTAGAGAACCTTACTATTGAAGGTGGAAAGCGCTATGGTATTTATGCAAAAAACACCCATCACATTTGGATTCGTGGGTGCAATATTTCTAGATATGGCCAGCTTCCTGGTTACTATAAAAATAATATAGGATATGTTTCTGAAACTAGCTCATCGCCCATAAACTATGACTCAGGTATATATTTAGAACGTTCTGGTGTAGCTGTTATTGAAGACTGTGAAATACATAGCCCTAATCACAAGGCTAATAATTGGGGAGATGGTCACCCCAAAGGCCCTAATGCAGTCCAAGTTTGGGCATATCATCCCGAAGAGAAATACAGAGGCCAAACAATAATAAGAAATAATAGGTTCTTCGGAACTGACACTCATCGGTTTAACGATGTGATTGAAGGGCGAAAAAATACAGAATTGACTGGCGGATTCGTAAGAGACTCCGCTATTTACGGCAATTATTTAGCCTTCGCAAATGACGATTTACTTGAGATAGATGGAGGCCAAAGAAATGTTCTCGTATATAACAATGAATTTACGAAAGGCTATGCTGGTATTAGCATTGCACCAAATCGATTAGGTCCAAGTTATCTGTTTCACAATTATATTCATGATCTTGGCGACGAAAGGGGCAAAGAATGGACTGCGATTAAAGCCGGAGGCTTACTATCAAAACCAAGTGGTAAGACTTATATAATAGAAAACTTAATAAATACCGACCGCAATGGGATAGCAGGCTCTAGTGTGGTTGGCGACAAGACATTCTGGATAGAAGCTAACAATAATATAATAATTAATCGATTACATAATACAGCAGTTGGTTTGGGGATTTATGATATCGAAAAGTATCACTTATCAAAATTTACGAATAACCTCATTTTTAATACTAAAATAAACCGACCGAATTTAGATGTAGCGCTTGAGCACTTGGTTGAACACCCTTTAACCAACGACGCTGCTTACGTCTCATCAATAGAGGATAACCCGACATTCCTTCTCCCTGTACAGGATGAGTTTATATTGCCGAATTTTTCTAGGCTAGAAGTTTCACTTCAGGCTCCATCAGCTAATGAAGATAGCACCACTCTGATAAACATTGATATTCAGCAGCTTTCTAAATTTGATAACCAAACAAAATATGGCGAGCCTATCGTAACCAATAATAGAAGAATTAAACTATCAGGTAACAGTTGGTATAAAATTCCAGTAGATATAGATGTGCGCGAAGGCACAACGCTGTCTTTAGACTACGAGATAGATGGAAGTGCAGAGATTATAGGCATCGCCCTTGAAACGAATAATTCACTGACTGCAAGTAAAGTGCTTAAATTTGCGGGTACCCAAAACTTTGGTAACAATCTCGACTCTTTATTGAATGAAAACACAAATGGACGAATAAACATCGAACTTAGCAAGTATCATTTAGGAACTCTAAGCTATATAGTATTCATCTTGGACAACGATGAAATAGAGAGAATTGACAACAAGACCACTGTCGCTTTTTCTAATCTAGAAGTTACTACTTTAAAGAATAGTACCAGTGAAAAAGACACGCTTATTCCCATCGGAATAAAGAATTAAATTAAAAAGAGTAATCAACGTAGTAATTAGGAGTTAAACGTAAATGCAGGGCTTTCTGAAAACAAAAGCTGAGGCGATCTTATCACGGTACCCAAAAGTCTTTTTTTGTCACATTCCTAAATGCGCTGGAGTGTCTTTATCTAACGCTATTCACGCATCTTTATACCCTACCATTTTTAAAGCTACACGTCTTTCAAGCCATATCGACCTAGCAGGAAGTAAGGTTTGCTCAGAGCTTCTAAAGATCGATATGTCTATCGCTAGAGAAACTCAATTAGCTTTTAATTTGAGTGACAAGTATAAACAGTTTACTACCGGCCATTGCCGTGCAAGACCCGAACTAGTAGATAAGTTTAAAGACAACTGGAATTTTATTACGATCCTCCGAGACCCCAATAAAAGATTTGTTTCAGAATTCGTATATAACAAATTCAAAGACTCTAACTGGGCTAAACATGACGAAGAAATCGACGTGTATTTAAATTCCGCGTTTGCTAGGCATTCTGCTACAACATATGCTCGCTATTTTTCGAAGTTCACTGATGCAGACGAAATTTTAGCAAATGAAAATGAAGCTATTGAGTCTGCTATCAACAACCTAAAAAAATTCAGTGTCACTGGAACTTTAGAAAATCTCAATGTTTGGCAGCATAAATTCAACGATCACTTTAACACAAAGATAAAAATAGATAATAAAAATTCGAGCCCTAATAAATCTCTATCATCAGACCTTTACCAAAATGCTGAAATGATGGAGCGAATTAGAGTTTTAAGTAAAATTGATGAAGCAATTTACCAAGCGATATCAAAACTATGAAAGCGGACATGGTTATGTCAGATTTTTTTACAAACCACTTCGCTTCAAAGAAATAAAAATAAAAAAGACCTTTAATTCAATACTTTGCGACATTGGCATCATGCATGCATTGTTTTAGGGAGTTAGTTTTAACTTCGCCGTAGGCAAGCTTTGAGGAAAAAAAATGAAGATTATTAGCAAGTCATTTATAGCAGCTATGACATTATTATGCGGAATTAGCTCTTCAGTTAACGCAGCATTTATCAATTTTAATGATTACACTACATCAGATTTCGCTAACCAAGCAATTTCTGGTAGCGCTTCACCTAGTTCTGACGGGTCAACCTTAACTTTGACTGGGAACCTTTGGGTGTCGATTTCTGAGTTATTTGCAATCACTTCTGATTCTACACTTTACTTTACAATGGAAGCATCTGGGAATGAGGCCGAGTGGTATGGCATCGGTTTTGATGACGATAATTCAGTAACTGCAAGCAGCCTATTCCAGCTTGGCGGTAACGAAGGTACAAGTGCAAACCAAATTTCTACTTATAATTTTGGCGATGGCGCAGTTGATTTTGCGATAGATGTAGGTACATTTTTTACTGGTAACTTCGGTAAGTTAGTTTTTATTTTGGACTCAGATAGAACTTCCGGTGCATCTTTATCATTCACGAATGTTGAAGTTTGTAATGGAGTGACTGACTGTGAATCTTTAGCAGTCACAGCCCCATCAGCCCCTGTTTCCGCCAATGCGCCAGCGGCATTGGGAATGTTTGCAATGTCTTTATTCTTTTTAGCTAGAAAAAAGCGTTTTAAAGCTTAATTGAACACTTCTAATTTAAAATTTGTAAAGTAATGTTGAGAGGCTTGTTTCCAAATTTTGGAAACAGGCCTCTTTTACATCTGCCGCAAAATTTTATTATATTTGCTTATCGAAGGGGTTATTAATTCACTCTCTGAGATTCTATATGTCTTGGATAGTTATTTTACTTAAATCACGATATATCATTGGAACATTATTAATGCTACCACTAATGTTGATCATAACGTTGGCTCGAAAATGCTCCCACAAGTAGTCTACTCATTAGTTAGTCAGTCTCACATAATTTATCGAATAATAGGTTGTCTAAAGCTGAGGCTCTCTTTTAGTCTAGTATATAGTTCTTATTTAATCTCAAAGCTGTCTACCTGATCCAGTCCGTTTCATCACATATACAAACATATCGATAGCTGGAATAGCCTGGTCAGTCCATAGATTCTAAGAACCTGAACATTTGTACATACTTTTAGATAAACGTTATTATATGAAAAATTTGAACTAAAGGGATTTGAAATGGAAATTCATCAATATTTGAATGAAAAAAGTGACTTTAGTAAGATGTTAGCCCTAAAAAAAGATATTAATTTAAAAAGAAGTTCTCCGTCTAC
>OJHC01000367.1_pt1 | contig 11535 bp, 13 predicted proteins | sample 1595091 | NCBI WGS metagenome assembly OJHC01 (sample SAMN05416829, study PRJEB24817) | seawater metagenome | isolation source: Sea water | place: Canada:Atlantic | collected 2013-07 | reverse complement strand
GATCTACACAGAGTAGATCGTCGGCAGCGTCAGATGTGTATAAGAGACAGCATAAAATCTATTATTTTTTTTGTCTTCAATCACATCTCTTGCAATATTGGTTAGTTGCATCGCTACGCCCAAATCAATAGCCCCCATTAGTGAATCTTTTTTTTTTACTTTTAGAATTTTTGCCATCATCAACCCTACAGTTCCAGCAACTCTATAAGAGTAGAGAAACAAATTATTCTTACCGGTTATTCGAACTGTTTTTTTTAAATCACTTTCTACTCCATCAAAAAGATCTAAAACAATTTTTTTAGAAATATTTTCTTTCTCAATGAGTCTCCATATGTTTTTAACAACAGGTAAAGAGTTATTTTTTTCTTTGAATTTTTTTTTAAAAGTTTTGAATTGTTTTTTTTTTAAGGACAGCTCTTTATTTTGGTCAGCAATATCATCTAGTGTTCTACAAAAGTCATATAAGTGAGAACATTTTGTTAAAGTCTCCTTGGGCAAAAAAAGTCCAGCCCAGTAGAAGGTTTTTGCGTGCTTGGATAGCAAACTATCTTTCCTCATGATTATAAAAGTTCATCTAGTACTTTTGCAGAAGACAACACTCCAGGCATACCAGCCCCAGGATGAGTTCCCGCTCCTACAAAGTAAAGATTCTCAAAAATCTCTGATTGGTTATGAAAACGAAAATATGCAGATTGAGTAAATTTTGGTTGGATAGAAAAGCCAGATCCGTGCAATGTCGATAGCTCTTTCTCAAAGTAATCAGGAGTTAGGTAAAAATCATTTACTATATTTTCCTTCAAGCCAGGCAAGGTAGTATTTTCCATGTTGTTAATGACAAGATCTCTAAATCGATCTCCTTCTTTAGACCAGTCAATGCCAGATAAATTATTTGGAACTGGGACCAGCACATAAAATGCATCGTGATCTTTTGGGGCCATAGATGGATCAGTTGCAGAAGGTCTGTGCAAATAGTAACTAATGTCATCTGATAGTATTTTTTCTTCAAAAATCTTATTTAAATGCTCTTTGTATGATTTTCCAAATGAAATCGTATGATGGGCAACTGTCTCATATTTTTTTTTAGACCCAAAATAATAAACAAACAAACCCATAGAATAATTCATGCGCTTAACTTTTTGGTTAAATAAAAAGCCAAATTTTTTCTTTGTTTTAATTAAATTTTTATAGACATTAGGGGGGTCTGAATTGCAAATTACATAATCAGAATTAATTATGGATCCATTTTTTAATTTTACGCCCGTAATTTTTGAACGCTCACTTAGAAACTCAATAACTTCTGCATCCTTTATAACCTGCACACCTTCTTCTTTCATTAATTTTTCAAGAGCCTTCACTACATTTCCAGTTCCTCCCATGGCATAGTGAATACCCCATTTCTTTTCTAGGAATAGAATTAAAGCGTAAATTGAAGTGGTGGAAAATGGATTACCACCAACTAACAGTGGGTGCATACTAAACACTCTTCTTAGTTTTTCATTTGAGATATAATTGCATACTAAGCTATATACAGATTGATAACTCTTCAGTTTGAATAAGGCAGGTATTTGCCTTATCATGAAAAGAATACTATGGAATGGTTTTGCTGCAAGGTCAGTAAAGCCTTTATCAAAAATTTTTTCAGTAAATTTAACTAGCTTTGTGTACCCTAAAAAATCTTTGCTAGAAAATTTTTTAATTTCTGATTCCATTGTATTTGCATTACCTGAGTAATCAAAAGTTGAACCATCTTCAAAAACAAACCGATACCACAAATCCAAAGGAACAATTTTTACATAGTTAGCAATGTCTTTGTTAAATAAAGAAAATAGCTCCTCAAATAAATAGGGCGCAGTTATAACGGTTGGTCCAGCATCGTAGATAAAATCGCCCTTTTTAAACACTCTAGCTCGACCACCTAGATCGGGATGTTTTTCAAGCAAGGTTACTTCGTATCCTTTAGAGCGCATTCTGAGTGCAGCAGCTATTCCTCCGAATCCAGAACCTATAACAATTAATTTTTTCTTCATTTTTTTCTCAATTTAAAGTAAATACTTTTACTATGAATGAAGTAAAAACAACAAAAAATTCTCCAGAAAAAGTATCTTTAGAAAAAGACAAAAAATATTTCTGGTGTACCTGCGGTCTTTCCGGAAACCAACCATTTTGTGATGGAGCACATAAGGCTTCTAACGAATTTAAACCCCACCATTTTGAAGTCGAGGAAACAAAAGAGTATTATTTATGTAATTGCAAAAAAACTAAAAATTCACCTTTTTGCGACGGATCTCACAATTAAGTCGTTAAATATCTTTTTTTAAACTTTCTAAATTTTCCTGAATGCTTGCGTAGTTTATGGAATCTATTTTTTCCTTATCGATCGTTTGAGTGATAATTTTTTTAGCACTCTCCACAGCTATTATAGTAGCTATTTTTTTCATTTCTTTAATTGCCCCATTTTTTGCTTGATTAACTTTTTCATTAATATTTTTTTCTTTTAAAGCCATCATAGAATTCATTTTTTCTTCCATTACAGAGTTCTCACTCTCATTAATCTTTGACGCCCTTTGTAAAATTTCTTCACATTCTTTTTTTGATTCGTCTAATTGTTTTTGGTACTTCCCAAGAAGATGATTGCTTTCTTTTTTTAAATTTTCGGCATCTTCTATTTTATTTTTGATTTCTTTAATTTTACCTTCAAGAATATTGTTAACAATTCCTGGTACTTTTTTATAAACTAGCAAAAGTACAAATAAACAGAAAGATATGCCTACCCAAAATGTTGAATCCATTAGTTTAAGCCTTTCAAGTATTTTTTAGATACCTCTTCTACTATGCTACTTGCACTGGCATTGTTGGTGTCAATTTTAGAAACTGTTTTAACTAACTCTTTTGCGACTTCTGTCGAAATACTACCGATCTTGCTAGCAGCGCTCTTTTTAAAGTCATCGATTTCTTTACTTACTTCCTTCATTTTTTCTTCTAATTTTTTATCAATTTCTTTTTTTTTATTCTCAAAATTACTTTGCAAGCTTTGCTTGTTAGCATTGATTAAGTCCTGAGCTTCTTTTTTAGAATTGGATATAAGACTTAAATACTCTTGATATTTTTTTTCTGCTTGATCTTTAATGGAGTTTGCTTCGTCAATATTGTCACTTACATGATCATTTCTTTGTTCGATGCTATCAGATAGTCTTGGAAAAACTATTTTTTCTACAATCAAATACAAAAAACCAAATGTGATAAGTAGCCAAAAAACCTGTGGAAACCAAGTAGTAGGATCCAATTGAGGCATTCCCGCTTTCTCTGCTGCTTGTGCAGCAGAGGTAAAAAAAATAGATAATGATAATAAAAATTTAATCATTGTCTAAAATTAAAAAGCGAAAAGTATAATTAATGCAACAACCAAACCAAATAGGCCAGTTGCTTCAGCAAGTGCAAATCCCAATAATAAATTAGGGAATTGTTTTTGTGCTGCAGATGGGTTTCTCATTGCTGCAGATAGATAGCTACCAAAAATATTTCCGATACCCAATCCAGCTCCCGCTAATGCTATACAGGCTATTCCTGCCCCGATCATTTTTGCTGCTTCTACTTCCATTGTTTCCTCCTTTGTTAATGATGTAAATTGAGTGCATCATTTAAATAAATGCACGTTAATATTGCAAAAACATAAGCTTGAATAAACGCAACTAGTAATTCCAAGCCAGTTAAAGCAACCGCAAAACCTAGCGGCAACCAGCCACCAAGAATACCCAAGCTAACAACAAACCCCCCAAACACTTTAAGCATGGTATGGCCTGCCATCATATTTGCAAACAATCGTACAGATAAACTCACTGGTCTACTTAGATACGAAATTACTTCGATCACAATAATCAGTGGTAGTAAAAAAATAGGAACTCCAGAAGGTACAAAAAGTTTCAAGTAGGAAATGCCATGCTTTGCAAATCCAACTATTGTCACTCCTATAAAAATAAAAAAAGCTAAAGCAAAAGTCACTATAATGTGGCTTGTTACTGTAAAAGAGTAGGGTAGCATTCCTAGTAAATTTGCAACTAAAACAAATAAAAACAAACTCAAAATGAAAGGAAAGTATGGTCTAGCATCTTTTCCAGCAGTTTCGCTTATCATTTTAGAAACAAACTCAAATGCCATCTCTGCAATAAGCTGCATTTTATTTGGTACCAAGGATTTTTTTTGAGTAGCCGCGATGAAAAACAGAGATATTACTGCTACGGTGAGGACCATAAATAGGCTTGAATTAGTAAAAGAAAGATCAAAGCTTCCTATTTGAATTTTGGGACCAATTGAATAAACTTCAAATTGGCTCATTGGGTTTGCGGCCATAAATATAAAAATTTACTCTTTATTAATCATTTTAGAAGTTCGTACAACATTTAAAATTCCAGTAACTGCCCCTAGAAAAAAAAGAAAAATTAAGAAAAATGGCTCTGTTTCTAGCCATTTGTCCAAGTAATAACCAATCAAACTTGCGACAAAAACAGCAGCAACCATTTCACTACTTAATTTCATTGCCATACCAAGAGAAGAGCTGGAGGATGATTCAGATTCAACTTTCTTTGTTTTTTTGCTTAAGTCTTTAATTTTTGAATCTAACTCTTTGATGTCTTTCATCTTAAAAGCCATTGAATGGCCTAAGCTACCATTTCTTCTGCTTTTTCAAGATCCACAGCTACTAATTGGCTTACGCCTCTTTCAGCCATGGTAACACCGTACAATCTATTCATCCTAGACATTGTAAGAGCGTGGTGAGTGATTACTACAAATTTTGTGTCAGTAACACTCGATAGTTCATCTAGTAGAGAGCAGAATCTAGTTACGTTTGCATCATCCAATGGAGCATCTACCTCATCTAAAATACAAATTGGAGAAGGGTTAATTAAGAAAACAGCAAATATTAAAGCCATTGCAGTAAGTGCTTGCTCTCCTCCAGAAAGCAACGTGATAGACTGTAGTTTTTTACCGGGAGGGCTCACAAGTAACTCCAAGCCAGCTTCTAAAGGATCGTCAGATTCTATTAACTCCAATCTTGCATTTCCTCCAGCAAAAAGCTTTGTATACACATCGTTAAATTTTCTGCTTACTTTTTCAAAAGCATCTAACAATCTTTCTCTTCCTTTTTCATTTAAGTCATTAATAGAGCTCTTGAGTTTTTGAATACCTTGAACTAAATCTTTTCGGTCGTTCATCATTCTATCTATTTGATCTTGTAGTTCTTGTGTCTCATTGTCAGCTCTTAGATTAACAGCACCCATTCTTTCTCTTCGATCTTTTAACTTTTGAATTTGATTCTCAATTTCGCTAGTTTTGACTTGCTCATCAATATCAATTTCCGCAAAGGTGGGCAGTTCTGCAATTGGATGCTTAAAATCAGTTAAAGATTTTAGCTCTATTTCTTTTTTCTTTTCCTTAAGCCCCTCAATAATTGTTTGAGCTCTAACTTTTCTTTCCGTAATTCCTAGGACAGTAGTATTGATATCATATAACTTTTGATTAATAGATTGAACAGAATCTTCTTTAGAAGTTAGCTTTTCATTTATTTGTAGAATATCTTCTTCAATGTTTTTAATATTCTGAACGTAGGTACCTTTTTTTTCAGCAATGCTTCCTGGCTTTGCCTCTTCCTGACTTAAGGCATTTTCATTTTCTTTAAATCGTTCATTTAATTCTAAAAATTTTTTTTCAGAGTTTTCTTTTAGGTCGATCCAGTTTTTTATTTCACTTTCAATAATGCTTAGTCGCCCCTTTCTTTTTGTTGCCTCTTGCTTAATAGATTCGTATTTGCTTAATCTAGAAGCATATTTTTCCTGCAGCTCAGAAATAGTTTTTATTTTTTCAATAAATTCATTTTTAAGAGCATTTGTTGTGTCTGAATTTAAGTTAGCTTGTGGAGCTGCTGCCTCAAGATCAAAATTAATTTTATCTGCCAAATCCTCCATTTTTATAAATTCATTTTGAATTTCATCAATACGATTTTTTATCGCCCCAGAATCTAACTCGTTATTTTCTCCTGATAGCTTTTTCAATCTTAGGGCCACCTCTTTAATGGAAGAGGAAAGTTGATCTGTTTTGTTTTTAATAAGGTTAAAATCAAACCCCCCAATTTGGGAAAAAATTTTATCTGATAGCTTGTTTAAAAGATCTTGCTCTTGGTTAAGTTCTTTTAAAGATTCTTGATAGGAGTTATTTGCTTTTTCCTCTATTTCAGAAGAATTTTGATTTATCTCTAAGATGTCATTTTTCTCAGCCGACAATCTTTTTTCATTAGAAGTTGCGTCATTTACAATTTGTTTTTCTCTATCAATATCAATATTAATCTGCTTAATTTCTTTCTTAATTTTCTCTATTTCATTTTTAGCCCTATTTTCTTCTTCACTAATTTGCTCAAATTCTAAATTTAATCTTTGAAGCTTTGCATTGAGTTCAGCATTTTCATCTCTAAGAGGCTTAATTTCTTTACCCTCTTCTTTAAGGGCATTTTCATTAAAGTTTTTATCAATATTAACAGCACTGATTTCATCTTCTACTTCACTAAGCTCTTCTTGAGCGCTAAGAATTGAACCTTCAATTTCTTGAGACTGAAAATAAACTAATTTTGCTTCCAGACTTTGAATGTTATTGGACATGTCCTTATATTTGGTAGCCTCCTCGGCTTGTTTTAATAAGTTCTTAAGCTGGTTTTCAATTTGCTTCATAATATCATCAGCTTTTTTCAAATTATTTTCTGCTGCAGTAAGCCTAAGCTCTGCCTCATGTCTTCTGACATGCAGACCGCCAATTCCAGCAGCCTCTTCTAAAATTGCTCTTCGGTCCGTTGGCTTTGCTGTTACCAAGGATCCAACTCTTCCTTGGCTAACCATAGAAGGAGAGTGGGGCCCTGTTGAAAGATCTGCAAAAAGAATTTGTACATCTTTTGCCCTGACTTCCCTTCCGTTCAAAAAATATTTTGAACCCTTGTCTTTTTCTATTTTTCTCTTCACCTCAATTTCAGGCATGTCTTTGAATTGAGGAAGTCTATTGTCATTTTCTAGCTTTAAAGCTACTTCACACAAGTTTTTAGATGCCCTAGAAGTAGTTCCAGAGAAGATGACGTCTTCCATACCAGAGCCTCGTAAACTTTTTGCTGAAGTTTCTCCCATGCACCACCTTAAAGCCTCAACTATATTTGATTTTCCGCAACCATTTGGTCCTACTATTCCGGTCAGACCATCCTCAAAGTAAAAAGAAGTTTTGTCTGCAAAAGACTTAAAACCTACCACCTCGAGCTGTTTAAATTTCATATTTTATTTTATTTTGTTTATATATTTGGAAATGTCTTTAACAGAGAAATTTCCAGTGTATTTTTTATTATTGATTATAATAGTTGGAGTTGAATTAATATCGTGAAGATTTTTTGCTTCAATTCGACTTTTTAAAACCATTTCCTCATTATCCTTATTGGCCAAACAAGATTCAAATTGCTTGTCGTCAATTCCAAAACTAGAAGCAATTTTTTTTATTTTCAGATTAACTTCATCGATGTTATTACCGCGCATCCATTCTGATTGCTTAGAATAAATAGCATCATGAAATTTAAGCACGCTATCAGTTGCAATGCATTTTGATATTTTGGCGGCGTTTAAAGCAGCAATATCTAGTGGAAAATCTTTCAAAATAACTTTGGCTTTTCCATTCTTAGTAAAATTATCAATGATACCCGGAAGAACCTCTAAATGTACTTTTGCACAATGCGGGCATGTCATTGATGCAAATATTTCAATTGTTATATTCGCATTTCTTTCCCCAATTACATGACCCGAATCTTGTTTCGCTAATACGGGACTTGAAAAGGCAAACAAAACCAATGCAATTTTGAGTAATTTATTTATCATTTTTAAAAAATTCATTAAACGCATTTTGAAGTTTTTCATTTTTTATTAATTTTATTTTTTTTGACAATTCTTCATTTAAGATAGGGGCTTTGTTTACAGTATCATTTTTTGCTTTACTAACCTTAAAAGAGTTAATAATTACCTTGTTAATAAAGCTATAGCCAAAGTATGAATTAGTTTTTTCAACAATATAGTCTCTAGAATAGTCAATTTCGATAATATGCTCTTTTGGAACGTTTATAAATAAGACTTTTTCATTGTTTATAGAACTTTGCTTTAATTTATCAGGCTTGCAAAGCAGGGCTATTTCATTGCCAACAATGGTATTCCATTTTGACTTAAGATCATCAAAAGAATTTTGGTGAGAAGAAATTAATTTACGAACATCTTTTGGAAGAACCGATTTGATTGGCTTTAATCCTTGATATACTTTGTATTGATTAAATTTATTCATGAATGGATATGGGCCAAACAATATCAAAAAAAATTATCTCTTGGTATAAAAAACACCAAAGAAGCTTGCCCTGGAGAAGCTATACCAGCAGTTCAGATAGGGATTATAAGGTGTTGTTGAGTGAGTTTATGCTTCAACAAACCAAAGTATCCACAGTCATCCCCTATTTTAATAAGTTCTATAAAAAATTTAGAACTATTAGGGCTCTTTCAAAATCTCGTATTGCGAGTGTGCTGAAGTTATGGGAGGGCCTTGGTTATTATCGTAGAGCGAGAAATTTACACCAAACTGCAAAATTAGTGCTCCAAAAACATAATGGCAAGCTGCCAGATTCTTTTTCAGATCTAAAGAATTTGCCAGGGATAGGGGATTACACAGCGTCCGCTATTCTTTCAATAGCAAAAGACCAATCTTTTATTGGAATAGATGGGAATGTAAAAAGGGTTATTTCTAGAGTTTTTAATTTGAAGCACAATAAAAAATTGCTTCTTAGTATTGAAAAAAAATTAAACTCAATGAAGGTAAAAAAAGGTTCTAGTGAATTAATGCAAGGAATTATGGAGTTGGGCGCATTATTGTGTCTTCCTATAAGACCAGGTTGCACAAAATGTCCAATTAAATCACATTGTATATCTTTTAAAAAAAATACATTTAAGGATCGGGCTAAAAAAAAATCTTATCAAATAAAATATTTTAATGCTTTTTTTATTACCAAAAACAATAAAATTTTATTTTCATTCAATAAAAAATTTAATTTTCTTCAAGGACTTGTGAACCTACCTTTGGTGGAAGTTGCTACTAACAAGCACAATGTTACTATAAATAAAGTTTTTAAAAAAGCCCTGATCGGCTCATCATCGGTACCTTTGGTGAGGTATAAAATGTCTAATTTTTTAATGCATATAAAAGTTATTTCATTGAGTAATGTTATTTTTAATAAAACAAAGTATTTTTGGTTGGGGCAGAAAGATATTAAAAAATTTACTATTTCCACTTTAGCTAAAAAACTTTTACAAGTATCTAGCAATCATGAAAAATAAAATTACAATTGGAATTATTGGTGGAGGAATTGCAGGATTAGTTTTTGCTAACTTTTTAAAAGATAGCAGTAAATTTAAAATAAAAATTTTTGAAAAAAAAGAATTCACCAACAGGCCTGCAACAGGCATTCAGATTTCTAATAATGCAAGAAGAATTTTGAATAAAATTAACTTCAACCAGATAGATACTGGGCAGTTCAGCGAAGTGCACAAAGTAAATATTTTTCAGTATGAAAACAAAAATAAAATTGCTGAACTAAATATAAACTATTTTAACAACGATAAAGAAGAATATGTTTCCCTGGATAGAAACCATCTAATTACTTTTTTATTAAGTGAGTTGAAGAAAAAAATAGAAGTATGTTATGAAGAGGTTATTTCAATACAAAACAATACAATTCATTGTGCAAATAAATTAGATGAAAAGTTTGATGTTATCATAGTTGCGGATGGTATTTTTTCAAGATTTGGAAATAAGGTATGGGAGAGCTCATTAAAAAAAATAAATGCACTAGCCTATCGTGGTGTTATTAAGGGGTACGACTCAGGCAGAACTACAAATGTTGATCTTTTTTTAGGAAACAATAAGCATTTTGTTTTTTATCCTATTAACAAAAGTGGTGATTTTAGCTTTACTTCAATATTTGCAAGCAATTCCAATTCTTTATCTGCTGATTACAGCTCCGCTTCTAGTTCGGAAGAGCTTTTGAGCATCTCTAACAATGCAAATGACGAAATAAAGAAAATAATTTCTTCTGCAAGTAATGTTTATAAATGGCCGATTTACCATCGTCCAACCATTAACTTCGGACAAGATCAGGTTTTTATAATAGGGGATGCCTCTCATGCTATGCCTCCCTTTCAAGCGCAGGGTGCAGCCCAAGCTATAGAAGACTCTTTTTGCCTTGCTCAAATGTTTGAAAAAAACATTTTAAACATTAGCCATTTTAAATCTATTAGAGCTAGCAGGGTAGAAATGATTTCATCCAAATCCTACAGAAATTTATTTATTTATCACTTAAGCAATTCTTTTTTAAAGACAGTGAGAAATATTTTAATTAAAATTATTTGCAAGTACCCAATGATAAGTAAATTTTATTTTGGAAAAATTTATAATTATAAATTTAAAAATTAGCTTTTGATCTAATTTTTTGTCTCAATAAATCGATTGGTTGAAGTTTTCCTTCAATATTAAAATGCCAGTAAGACCAGCCGTTACATGATGGTGCGCCTTCCAATTCTGCCCCCACCTTATGAATGGAACCAGTAATATTTTTACAGCCAATGCTTCCATCAGCCATAACTTTTGCTGTGTATTTTTTTTTGTTATCATAGAGACTAATACCAGGTTCTATAATTCCACTTTCAACTAGCATTCCAAAAGGAATTCTTTTTTCGTTCCGCTTTTTTTGAATTGTTTTTAGGTACTCATCTTCTATAGGTCTAATTTTATCAATTCTTTTTTTAGCTACTTCAATGTATTTTTTTTCTTTTTCTATTCCTAAAAAATTTCTTCCCAATTTCTTCGCTACAGCGCCTGTAGTTCCAGTGCCAAAAAAAGGATCTAAAATTAAATCATCTTTATTTGTTGTGGAGAGTATTACACGGTAGAGCAATGCTTCAGGTTTTTGAGTACTGTGTGCTTTAGTTCCGTTTTTTTTACATCTTTCATTTCCACTGCATATAGCCAATTCCCAATCAGAACGAAGTTGTTTATCGTCATTGAAACATTTTAAAGAATTGTAATTAAAAGTATATTTTGACTTTTGCTCTTTTGCTGCCCAAATTAATGTTTCATGGGCATTAGTAAAACGTGTTCCTTTAAAATTTGGCATTGGGTTTCTTTTATTCCAAACGACATCATTTAAAATCCAAAAGTTTAAATCCTGAATTTCTTTCCCCACCCTAAAAATATTATGATAACTTCCTATGACCCAGATAGTTCCATTTTTTTTTAATACTCTTCTGCATTCTTTCAGCCACTGATTTGTAAATAGGTCGTAAGCTTTGAAGGATGAAAACTGATCCCATTGATCGTCCACAGCATCTACTTTGCTGTTATCAGGTCTTTCAAGGCTTTTATCTAACTGAAGATTGTATGGAGGGCTGTCTCTTATACACATCTGACGCTGCCGACGATCTACTCTGT
>OJHC01000365.1_pt1 | contig 11617 bp, 5 predicted proteins | sample 1595091 | NCBI WGS metagenome assembly OJHC01 (sample SAMN05416829, study PRJEB24817) | seawater metagenome | isolation source: Sea water | place: Canada:Atlantic | collected 2013-07 | reverse complement strand
ATACGAGATCCTCTCTGGTCTCGTGGGCTCGGAGATGTGTATAAGAGACAGAGTCGAAAGCATACAAAGCGGGCTATAAAACCATAGCTGAAATTACTAAGGAACGCATTAGACGTGGAGCTTCCAAAATTTTAGAGGGTGAATGCCATAAATCTTGGAAGAAAGACATCGGCTTTCGAGTGCTCAAAGTAGATACTTCAAATATGACCGATGTGTTCTATTGTCCAGACCAGGCCAATCAGTCTGACATGTTCGCTCAAGTCGAAAACATCAAAGAAGATAGAAGTGATGAAGATTTGCTATTCCAGGTGCTATTAGATTGGGGCGTTGGTTTAACATTGCCCATATCAAAGCAGCAAATCTCTTCAAAGGATGTATTTTTTGTGAATGCTGATGATGAGGGCGAAAGCGCTGACTTAATTGCTTGTTTTGCTTCTGATATCTCTAACGAATTGATTAAAACTATTGCTGAAAAGCAGCCATTACGCGTTGTTTTCAGAGATGATGGGTTCGCCACAGACGCTGTGAAAATTAATGTTGAGCAAATCTTTAAGCAGATTTCACCGATTACTGACGTCAAGTCTATTTAAGAGGTGATAAATGAAGCTCAATTTTAAACCTTTAGAGTACCAACAAAAATCAGTGCAGTCGGTGATCGAATGTTTTCGAGGCCAACCCAATGCAGCGGGTATTCAATATCGCATTGATCCAGGCTGGGCGAAAAAAGGGCAAACACAATTAGCTCAATTTGACGAAGATGGTTTTAAAAACGCTGAGATTCGTTTATCAGAAGATCAGTTGTTGGAAAATATCCATGATGTCCAAAAATCGAAGAATCTTCCACTGTCTAATGGCTTGAAGAGCTACACCGATGAAAGCGGCAAAGCCAAACGAAGCTATAGCCCTGGTGCGGATATAAACCTAGATATCGAAATGGAAACGGGTACAGGTAAAACGTATTGCTATATCAAATCGATATTTGAGTTAAATAAGCAGTATGGCTGGTCTAAATTCATCATTATGGTGCCGACCATAGCCATTAGGGAAGGCGTTCACAAATCACTGGAAGTAACTGCTGAGCACTTCAATCAAATATATGGCAAGAAAATACGCTCCTTCGTCTACAACTCAAAAGACCTTCATAATATTGAGAGCTTTTCGTCTGATGCAGGCATTAACGTTATGGTTATCAATATCCAAGCGTTTAACGCAACTGGTGCAGACAACCGTAGGATATATGAAGAGCTGGATGATTTTCAAAGCCGACGCCCAATTGATGTAATTAGTGCCAACCGACCAATATTAATCCTTGATGAACCACAAAAAATGGAAGGGCGTGCCACGCAGGAAGCATTACCAAGGTTTAAGCCACTTTTCATATTGCGCTATTCAGCTACTCACAAAACGGTGCATAACAAAATACACCGACTTGATGCCCTGGATGCATACAACCAGAAACTAGTGAAGCGTATTTCAGTTAGGGGAATAAAAACCAATGGTTTGGCTGGAACAAATGCCTATCTTTATCTAGAACAAATCGAAATATCGAAAAAAGCTCCCGTTGCTCGCTTAGAAATAGAACAAAAGCTAAAGTCTGGAGATATCAAACGAAAAGTAGTGAAGGTGAGCAAGGGGGATCGGCTCTATGACTTGTCAGGTGAACTACCTCAATATGACGGGTTTGTCGTATCAGAGATTAATGCGGTAACTGATACATTAGAGTTCTTAAATGGTAACAGCATTCAGGTAGGTGTGGCTTCGAACGACATTACAGAAGAAGTTATGCGCCGGATTCAAATCCGCGACACTATTAAAACTCATTTGGACAAAGAGAAAAGGCTTTTTAGTAAAGGTATCAAGGTACTCTCACTGTTCTTTATAGATGAGGTCGTTAAGTATCGTGATTACAGTGAAGCCGATGAGAAAGGTGAGTATGCAAGGGTATTTGAAGAAGAATACCAAACTTTAAAAGAAGAGTTGTTATCTGAGCTGCCAGATAGTGATCCTTACAAAGCGTACCTAGCAAAAGTCGCGGCTGAAAAGACTCACGAAGGCTACTTTGCTATAGATAAAAAGAAAAAACTCGTTGACCCAAAAGTCAAAACTCGCGGGGAAGAACGGGGACTGGCGAATGACGAAAGTGCAACTGCTGCATACGATCTAATCCTGAAAAACAAAGAGCAGCTTTTAAGCTTGGAAGAAGATAAACGCTTTATATTTTCGCATTCAGCGTTACGAGAAGGCTGGGATAACCCCAACGTATTCGTAATCTGTATGTTGAAACATGCTGACTACAATAACGTGGTTTCACGTCGTCAAGAGGTCGGGCGCGGCCTGCGTATTTCCGTAAACCAGCAAGGTGAACGACAAGACCACCCCGCTACTGTGCATGATATTAATGTACTTACAGTAGTAGCAAATGAAAGCTTCGGTGACTTTGTGAAAGGGCTTCAAACTGATATCAGTGAGTCACTTTCTGCAAGACCGAAGAAGGCTGATAAAGCCTACTTTTTGAATAAAGTGATTAAGACAGAGCAGGGCGATGTCGTTGTTGATGATGAGATAGCAAGAGCTATTGAGCGTTACCTTATTAAGAATGACTACGTGGATGATAACGATGAAATTACCGATCTTTATCACGCTGAGCTAAAAAATGATGAGCTGGGTAAGTTACCCGAGTTATTGGTTCCTTATCGAGAACAGGTTGTTGAGTTAATTAATGGTGTATTCAGTCAGGCGCAATTACCTGAAATTATTGATGATCGTAAACCGAAGACCAATGTTTTAAACGCCAACTTCGAAAAGAGGGAGTTCCAAAAACTTTGGAACAAAATTAACCGAAAGGCGGTTTACCAGGTTAATTTTAGTTCTGAGGAACTGATTAATAACTCTATTTCTGCTATTAACGAACATCTTTATGTCACGCCGCTTCAGTATACTATTGAAGTGGGGGATCAAAGTGAAAAGCTTACAGAAGAACAGTTAAACCAAGGCCGAGGCTTTGAAGTCAGAGAGACTGATAGGCAGGCTCATAATGCTCCAATACAGTCTTCAGTACCTTACGACCTCATCGGCGAAATAGCTGAAGATACTAAGCTTACTAGAAAATCAGTTTGCGCAATCCTGCAAGGTATCGCAGCTGATAAATTTGCTCTATTTAAAGTAAACCCAGAGCAATTTATCAGTGAAGTAACTCGTATCATCAACGAAGAAAAAGCAACGGCAACTATTCAACAGCTTTCTTATGACCTAATAGATGAGACTTATGAAAGCGATATATTTACTCAAAATCAGGTGATTAATGATTTTAGTAAGGTCGTTGAGAACCTTAAAAAACATGTTTATGACTTTGCGTCTACCGATTCCAAAGTTGAAAGGGCATTCATCAAAGAGCTGGATACCAGCAATGATATTGAGGTTTATGCCAAGCTGCCCAGAGGGTTCACTATACCAACGCCACTAGGTTCCGAAGGTTACAATCCCGACTGGGCTATTGCTTTCAAAGAAGGCACGGTTAAGCATGTACTGTTTGTGGCAGAGACAAAAGGCTCAATGTCTACTATGCAACTGAAGAAGATTGAAGAAGCGAAAATTGAATGCGCCAAGAAATTCTTTGAGCGACTCGAACAGGAAGTGGAATCTGACGATGACGCTGAAAAGGTCAAGTTCAATATGGTAGCAAGCTACAGCGATTTGCTAAAAGTCGTTGGATAAAACAACAATTTAGGACGAATTAGTGGAAGTTAAAACATGGAACGGTGGGCTTCATGCCCAAGAAGTCAAAGCTATAGAAAGAATTAAGCAAGCATTTCAAAAGCCTAAAATAAAAGATTTAAAGCCTGTACGGGGAGGCTCTTTACAAGATCAATTAAAAAGTATTGGTGGTTCATCGATGTTTCCCTGGAAAGGCTATGCAGGCTTCCGGTACGTCGATACAAAAGGAAATGAAGGCGAGTTTGACCTAGTAATTGTAACCCACTGTAACGTCCTGATTGTTGAGCTAAAAGATTGGAACGGTGCTGATATCAAGTCACACGCTGACAAATGGTACAAGGGTAGCAAGGATATGGGGCGCTCTCCCGTGAGCGTTACCCAGAACAAAGTTTTTCTATTAAAAGATAAGCTAGACAAGGTGAAACACAAACTCACCAGTAAGAAACTGCCTTGGGTTGATTTTTTTGTGGTTATGTGTGGGAACGCTAAATTCCACAACATTTCAGAAAAGGACAAAAAACATACTATCTCTCTCGAAGAGTTTTTAAAGTTTGCAAATGAAGATGTCTTCAATAAAAGATTTAGGCCTTTCGAAAATACTAAAACGTTAAATCTAGATTTTAGAACTCTAGATGGAGTATTTAGTGATGAGTCTACCGCGCCGAAACAGGTTAGCGTTGGAGGTTATAAAGCCAGTGAGCTGATAGATGAACATCCCAAAAAGATCTATAAAGAATTTCATGCAGTCTCTGAATCTTCAAGACAAGATACGGCGTTGTTACGTATCTGGAACTTTGACAATTTCGAAGGAGTAAAAGGAAGAACGCCTGAGGGTAGATTCGAAATTGTATCGCGTGAAAAACAAGTTTTGCAGTACATAAAGCACAAGAATAATGAGTTGTATAAAAATTGTTTGAGGGCGTTGTCTAGTCTTGAAAAAGATAATGTAACGACGGAGTATAGCGAACTTTATGAGATCCCATCGCACCATAGTCGGTTTAATGAATTTATTATTAAATATGCTGACAACTACAGTGAGATTGATCGGGTAAATATTGTAAAGCTATTAATTGCTAAATTTGCCGATCTGCACAAAATTAAGGTCGCACACAGAGATTTAGGGGATCACAGTATATGGTTATCCCCTAGCAAAGAAGTCGCATTGTCTAACTTTATATCCGCTTATTACCAGCCAGCGGGAACAGTTGGAGATTATCGTCAACAGCTTTCTGTAAATGATCTTTTTGATACATACAACCCTAATCAGACGCCATTCCAGAGTGATGTTAACAGTCTAGCAGTTATGGCTTGGCATATTCTGAATGGAAAGCGAATTTCTGTTAAGAGTTGTGAAAGTTTAAACGAAGAGATCGCTAATTCAACGGCATGGTACTCTGCCGTATTGCAGCAAGCGCTGAGAGAGGATTGTTTTACTAACGCCGACGAGTTTTTTGATAAATTTTTTGAAGCAGATCCTAATTGCGAAACCTCTTTTGACTTTGATGTTGCGGAGCTAGAGCCTTATATAAAGCAGGTTCATCACACTAGAGTTTACAGAGACGACTTTTTTATCTTGGAGAATGACGAAAAAGAAGTTTATGAGTCGGATGGGCATATTGTAAAAGCTTGGTTGAACATTCTACCAAGTTCGAATAACCCTGCTCTTAGTTTTAAAGTGCTCAATTTTTTAAAGCAACTAGAAGAGCTACAAACAATTTCTCCAGAATATATTCCGACTATTAGGGATTTCGGCTTAGCTCATAAATCAGCTAGCTTATACTTAGTTACCGATAAAATTGACGGTAAACATTGGGGAAGTCTTGAGGTCTTATCTGATAAGAAAATTGAACTTATAGAAAGTTTAATTAAGGTCATTGAGCATCTACATGGCCTCGGCATTAGTCATGGTGATTTACATCCTGAGAACGTACTACTTCAGCAGACTGATGAAAGTATCAAAATCTACTTGATTGATATTCCAGATTTTTCAGCTGACATTAATGAGGTGAAAAATAATCGATACAGCCCTGAACACATTGATAATTCGACACCGTTTGAGCGAGATAACTTCGCTGTCATACGAATGGCATCAGAACTACTAGACATTTCGTGGGGAGAGGAGTCAGAAGACTATTCTTCAATAGCAGATTGCATTGTTAAAGAATTAAACGATAGAGAAGCTGGTTTTAAAACTCTGAGTAGGTTCAAAAAAGCACTACATTCAAGAGCAAGTGATACTGGGAACCTAATAGAAGTTATCATTAATAAGCCCTTTGAAGAACTTACAATATATCCTGACAACGGCAAATTATACGTTCAAGTTTCCAAAGCCAAAGAGCACGGAGATTTGTTTATAGAAATGCATGGAATAGGTGGGATTTTTAAAAGCATCTTTCAAGGTAGAGAAAATACTCTTGTTGTGGGCTTTGAACCTAAACCAAGAAGCTCTGTTATACCGAGTATAATTGACTCCTCACAGTTCGTTGTAGATTTTCCAATCCGAATAAAATCAGGCACTACGTCTAAATTAAACAGTCTAACTGTAGCATTGCAGAAAAATGAAGCATTTCAACGAACCAAATCCATCGTTCTAAAGCCTGAAGAAACTACTCACCAAGAACATGGACTTACTGAACAGCTTAAAGCGGCATTCAAATCGATAGACGATTCTAAACCTACGAAGGATATTGGACTAAACATATCTACGGTTAAGCTATGGCAAGCAATTATAGACACGGAGACTGAATCATATCCTTGCATTGAAATGACGGGTGACATCGTTGAAGTAAAAGAAATGAATGATCATTTGATTATTCCTTACTCGTCTGATGTAGATATTCTGGGGAAATTTAGAAAAGATGACACAGTTGAAGCGTTAAAGATCGATGGCGAAAAGGAAATCTTTTTAGGTGAAGTAATTTTAAAAAATTCTGCGATGAATGAGGTTCGAGTAGGGCGTGTCAGACCAATTACTCGGGCATTAAAAGATGGAGAAGTTGTTTACTTTAGGACAAAGCAGGATAAAGCTTCATACACTAAGCGAAAGGCTGCACTAGAGAGGCTATTAGATAATGAGGGAGTTATCAGTCGATTGACTGAATATTTTGATCCTAATTGCTCACTAACAGCAACTGAATATCCTGTAAAAGTTACGGACAGTGATTTTGCTCGCTACGATAGAGAAGATGATCATGGCAACAAAATAAGTCTGAACCTTCAACAAAGAAATGCATTCCAAAATATTATCCAAAACGGCCCTTTATCCATGTTGCAGGGGCCGCCTGGGACGGGTAAAACCGAGTTTATTGCAGCATTTGTCCATTATTTGGTGGAAAAGCAGAACGTAAAAAGAATTTTACTAGTTAGCCAATCACATGAGGCGGTTAACACGGCAGCAGAAAGAATTCGCTCCCATTGTGCCAGACTCGATACTTCCATACAGGTCGTTAGATTTAGTAATAGCGAAAGAGCTGTTTCTGATGGTTTAAAAGATGTGTACTCAAATGCCCTAGTTTCTGAAAAAAGAGCATTGTTTCATGCCGAGTTGAAACAACGTGTCGAAGTGCTATCGACTCCATTGGGTTTAGATGCTGAGTATCTATCTTCATTAGTAATGGCTCAAGTAAACCTTTTTAAGCAGATTGATGCTTTTGCTAACGCAATGAAAAGCTTCTCATCTCAAGAGGATGAAGAAGATAAACGTTCGCTGAAGATGATTATTTCTGAATTGGATCAAAGTATTAGAAGAAGCCTTATAGATGATTATCGTCTAGTATTCGATGAAAAAAGAGATATTCGGGAGGCACAACAAGAAGTAATCAATAAGCTTAATCACGATTTTTCTGTACGGCCTCATGAAGCCAGGAAAGCGCTGGCCCTAGCCAATATTTCAATCGATATGTTGGATGTATTGGATACAGAAAAGGCTAATTACGAAGAATTTTTTGCTCGTTCTAGACAGCTTGTAACCGGAACCTGTGTTGGTATTGGACAAAGACACATTGGAATTGCTGCGAATCAGTATGATTGGGTTATCATCGACGAGGCCGCTCGCTCAATTGCTAGTGAGCTTGCAATTGCGATGCAGTCAGGAAAACGGATTTTGTTAGTTGGTGATCACCGACAACTCCCTCCTTTATACCAAGAACCACATAAAAAGGCATTGGCACAAAAGCTAGGCATAGATAGCAGAGAAACTGATCTGGATGCGGTTTTGCAAAGTGACTTTGCTCGCGCATTTGAGTCCAGTTATGGAAAGCAAGCTGGTGCAGCACTTTTGACCCAATATCGTATGGCAGCTCCAATAGGAGATTTAGTCTCTTCATCTTTTTATGATGGTGATTTGAAAAACGGCGAAAGAGCTATTCCTGACATATATGGGAATGCGCCAAGAGAGTTGCAAAATACCGTGACTTGGTTGGATACCTCAAACCTTGGTTCTAAATGCTACCACCAAGATGATAAAGGTGTGAGTATATATAATCGGTGTGAAGCTGACATTATTATCAATTTATTAAAAGATATCGCGCAAAGAAGACATCTTAAAACTTCCCTGCAAAGTGTTGTTAAAGAAAACGAAGCGGCGATCGGCGTCATTTGCATGTATGGCGAGCAGAAAAGGCTTATTCGAAAGAAGTTTAATGAATTGGAGTGGGATGAGGATTTCAAAAAACTGGTTAAAATTGACACTGTTGACAGCTACCAAGGTAAAGAGAACCGAATCATCATCTTGTCAATTACTCGATCAAGTAGAGACATGAAACCACGATTTTTGAAGACTCCAAATAGGATTAATGTAGCTCTATCCCGAGCAATGGATCGTTTACTCATTATTGGTTCAAAGCATATGTGGCAAAACCGGAACAGTGACTTACCGCTTGGTAAAGTCTTGAGTTTCATTGAATCGAAAGATTTAAGTGATGGCTATTCCATCATGATCTCTAACGTTCAGTAAAAGGAGTTTAAGAATGTACGAAGATCTGCACCTCGCTTTTCACGAGATTGATTTTATTGTTCCTGTACACAGATTTAATATTCAATATTCTTACGTTACAAAGGAAAGGCTTTCATTCATCCGAGAATTCGTTCTAAGGATTGTTCAGCTTTCCCCACTAAAGCCAAATCAGATAGCGACTTATTTGGGCTTAAATAAAGAAGAACTGAATGAAGCTCTATCTGACTTAATGAGCACGGGGGATTTACAGATATCAGAATCAGGTGACATATTATTAACACCACAGTCGGAAGATTACTTTGAAGATTTAGGTAAGTTACCTAAAACATCGTCTATCATGGAGACATCTTCAATTTTGTCATTCGAAATCGGTGGATTTAATTGTCTTGGTTCAAGAAGGATTAGGGATAACTGGAAGTTCGGTATTGCTTTGAATGTTGATAATGAGATTATTGCAAATAGCGCCAATCACGCAAAGACGACTTTTCAAAGAAAGTTTTATCAATATTACGATAAAGAATGGCTCAAAGGGGTGAAATCTGACAGCAACGAAAAGCCTACAATTTACAGTTTTGATTCTGTAAATAAGCTAGGTCAAGACTCTCTAAGGTTGACTAACTTATTTAAAATTGATTTAGAGGGTAATCCGCTTGAGCGGGATGACTATGAATCGCTTGAAAACTCTAACGAGGTTAATAAGCTGGTTACAAAGGCGCTGTCTATTGAAGGGAGTCGAACTAACATTCCTGAAGTGGCTGAAGCAATGAAATCTATTGGCGATAATTGGACAGTACAATTTTTCAATAGTTCTTCAATTGATGTACCCGCTTTCACAGCTAAAAGAGCTGAGTCAGAGGTGAACCCCAAGATTCCTCTACCATTAGTGGGGCCTGCTTATTCCAAAGAAAATTGGAGATTGATATTGGAATCTATCAAAAAGGCCAATGAAGTAAGTAAAAAATCAAACAATCCAAAAGTTTCACGCCTGACTTGGATCGCACCTTCAGATAAATATTGGGGAAAAAGCTCAAGACTGACAACAGTAATAGATGATCTGAAAAATTTTGCTCACACAAGGTCTAAGAAACCTCAAAAAATGTATGAAGCAGAAATTTTCTTACCCGTACCAGATACTAACGATAAACAGGCAATCAGGCGTTGGTTAAATGACTTTGGCAAAGAATCGGCCCTTATCAAAGGACTATCAGAGGGCTTTTTGAATGGGTGTGTTGAAGTGATTTTTATGGAAGATCAATTTGTTACAGTGCTTTATCACCTGGCTAAGCCAGATCTTTTACCTGTTACTATGCCAGTTGGATTTATTTCAAAAGATAAATCTATTGTTAGAAAAATCCAATCATTGGCTAATGATTATGTTGATGGAATGAAATCATTTGACCAACCTAATAATTTCGGGGCATTAGCTCAAGTATAAAGGATGTAACTTATGACAAAAAATTTTGCCCAGTTGTTCGAAGAGTCACTAAGAAAACTAGAAGATAGACCTGGCTCAATTGTGAAAGGAGCGGTTGTTTCAATTGATAAAGACGTCGTACTTGTTAAAGCGGGTCTAAGATCTGAATCCTGCATTCCCATTGATCAATTTCGCGATAGTGAAGGGCGTGTAAATCTGAAAGTTGGAGATGAAGTAGATGTTGCCTTCGATTTTGATTCAGATGGGTTTGGAGACCTCATTCTTTCCAGAGAAAAAGCGAAAAGGCATGAGGCTTGGGTCAATATAGAAAAATCACTTGAAGAAAAAACTCCAGTTAAAGGAGTTATTACAGGCAGGGTGAATGGTGGGTTTACGGTTGAGGTTAACAGCATTCGGGCCTTTTTACCTGGTTCAAAGTCGGGTATCCCAATGGGAGACAGTAGTCCACTAGAAGGTAGAGAGTTGGATTTTCAAGTTATTAAAGCAGATGCAAAGAGAAATAATGTTGTTTTATCAAGGTTTGGTTTTGAAGAAAAGAAAACTGAAAGACCCCCCAGAATAGCAATTGAAACTTTAAGTGCTGGGCAAATTATCCGTGGGTTCGTGAAGAATGTTACTGATTATGGTGCCTTCATTGATATTGGTGGTATTGATGGTCTCCTACATAAATCTGAAATGAACTTACAGGTAAAAGGAATTAAATCTCCTTCAGAATTACTTCAGGTTGGCGATGAAGTGAATGTCGTTATAAAACGACTTGATATCCAAAGTAAAAAAATTTCATTAAGTATAAGAAGTCCAAAAGACGTCTGCTGGGAACTAGAGCGTGAAAACTTCACCCTTGGTCAAAAGGTGACAGGAAAAATAATAGCAAGTTTAGATGATTATTATGTTCTCGATTTAATGAATAATGTACAAGGCCGAATTAAATCAACAGCAGAGCAAGATATTCAACTTGGTAACGAGATCGAGGCTTTCGTATCAAGTCTAAATGATGAAGAAAAAGTAATAGAACTGACTTTTACAGACAGAAACAAATTGTCATTTTCTGATATCGCTGGCTTGCTGTAAAGATTTTACAGTTAAAGATGAAGTAGATTGAGTAGAGTATTTTTTGCTGTGAAATTTGCCCTTGTTCACTTTTTCTCGCTATTCGTGCTTATTGATAAATGAGGATTTGAAACTTTAACTGAGGGCGCTCAAACATCACTTCGTAAACTGCCAACCCGCGGATTTCCTAGAACCCGCAACGTGATTGGATGCCATCGAAGGTTTCCGGCTGCTTTTCAAGTTGTATTTGCAGTGAAGGGCCAACGCTAGGTTCGTTGGTTGATATCTCAGCACGAATGCGCTGCGTGAGATGTCTGATGATCGGCAGAGCAATGAAAGTGGAAAAGCAGGCATTTCGGTGCCTGCTTTTTCTTTTGTGCAAAAATTTCCCTCTAGCGTGTCCGTCCGGTAATCCCCACATTCAATTCATAGGTTTTCTACGTCATGGTGCTCTCTTTGTTAAG
>OJHC01000358.1_pt1 | contig 11883 bp, 9 predicted proteins | sample 1595091 | NCBI WGS metagenome assembly OJHC01 (sample SAMN05416829, study PRJEB24817) | seawater metagenome | isolation source: Sea water | place: Canada:Atlantic | collected 2013-07 | reverse complement strand
TCCAATTTGTTCTCAATCTCCACGAAATTCCATGAAAACCACCAAATAGTCAGCTCAAAATTACGGTTACTTTGTATCACGTTGAATTAATACGATTGAAAAGCAACGTTAAAGCATAATTGAATCGTTTTTTACGCTTATAAACATGGCTGTCTTTATTATTTTTCTACTTTGTAAGCATGGGTGTTTATATGAATTAAAGGTGGGTGTCACTGTAAATTATTGATGGATTCTTGTGTGCGTTGGGTGGTTGCTAATATTGAATTTACGTTGTGCGCCAAAATGTGGCATTGCTGGGGAGTACTGGTTGATTATGCACCATAGTGCGTCAAGTGGAAAAGTAGTGAATATCTTAACTGACTGAAATTATTATATTTAATTCGTTGGCATAGGATTTGTAATAGGCACTATGAGTTCGGGGGATTTTGCCCTCTCAAACAAATTAAATCTGACGACGGCGTCTAGTGTTTCTGCTTAAACAGCGGAAAGACTGACGCCGTTTTTTTGTTTGTTTGAAAGGACAAAATTTAAGAATTACCCGAACCACTTTTAATACTGGCTAAACACATTTACTTAAACGGGGTTCAAAATGGCTTATTTATTACCATCAGAGTTTGCCACCAAAATGGTAGACGCAGGGGAAGCAAAAATATTCATGTCTACACGAGATACCATTATTCGTGCTTACATGGCGGGGGCCATATTGGCTTTAGCGGCAGTATTCGCGATCACTATTGCTGTGCAAACCGGGGTGTTCTTAATTGGTGCAATCTTATTCCCAGTTGGTTTTTGTATGCTTTACCTAATGGGGTTCGACCTATTAACCGGTGTGTTTGTGTTAACGCCATTGGCTTTGCTTGATAAGCGACCGGGCGTTACCGTTCAAGGCGTGTTACGTAACTGGGGCTTAGTCTTTTTAGGTAACTTCTGCGGTGCATTAACCGTTGCGATAATGATGGCGTTCATTTTCACCTATGGTTTTAATACTGATCCAGGCGCTATTGGTAAAAAAGTTGCCTCAATCGGCGAAGCGCGTACCTTGGGTTATGCCGAATTTGGTACGGCCGGTTGGTTCACTATTTTCATTCGCGGTATGTTATGTAACTGGATGGTGTCGTTAGGTGTGGTGGGTGCAATGATTTCCACACACGTAAGCGGTAAAGTCATCGCCATGTGGATGCCCATCTTCTTGTTCTTCTTCATGGGCTTTGAGCATTCAGTAGTGAACATGTTCTTATTTCCATTCAGCATTATTTTAGGTGGTGATTTCTCCGTCATGGATTACCTAGTATGGAACGAAATTCCGACTGCCCTAGGTAACTTGGTTGGCGGCTTAGCCTTTACCGGTTTAACCCTTTACAGTACCCATGTGCGTACCGGCAAAAAGCGTGACTTGCCATACAGCAAAACACCTGATGTTGCTGCAAGTTCAGTCGCAGAGCACGCATCTCGTTAAGCGATATGCATCTAGCTAAAGTAGCCGTTGGCCAGCATTCAATGGCTGGCCTTAAACCCATTAATCAAGACCATTGCGGCTCTCATTGTGTTCATGACGCCCAAAGTCGATTAAAGGGGCAAGTACTCGCTATGGCAGACGGCATTGGAAGCAGCTCAGTCAGTCAAGTGGCGAGCAAAGCGGCTATCAATAGTTTTTTACAGGATTATTACGCCACCTCTGATGCCTGGTCTGTTGAAACGTCCGCGAAGCGGGTGCTGCAATCAATTAACGCATGGCTACATGGTTACACCAAGCAAAGCGAATTTCGCTACGATATTGAAAAAGGCTATGTTTGCACCTTTAGTGCGATAGTCATAAAAAATAACACTGCACATATATTCCACGTGGGTGATGCTCGTGTGTATTTACTGCGCGAAGGCGTTTTAGAGCAACTATCCAATGATCATCGCCACTATGCAGCTCAAGGGCAAAGTTACCTCAGTCGTGCATTAGGCATGCATACCCAATTGGACATTGATTACTCGTCGCTAGCTTTGTGCCAAGGGGACGTGTTACTGATGTGTACCGATGGTGTACATGAGTTTTTGCCACCCACAGATTTACTCAATGGCTTAGCTTCTATTGCGAGCGTGCAACAGGAACAAGATATTAACGCGCTTGCTGAGTCTCTGGTGCAAACCGCGCTAGCTAATGGCAGCGACGATAATCTGACCTTACAAATAGCGTATGTAAGCCAGCTTACACCTTCGCAAAATAAGCCCGTTACAGACGTGATGACCGCTTTACCCTTGCCTCCAGCGCTAGAGGTTGGGCAAGTGTTTGATGGGTACCGGGTGATCCGTTCGCTACACGTATCGGCGCGAAGCCATGTGTATTTAGTTGAGGATACAGATACCGGGCAACATTGGGTTTTAAAGTGTCCATCTGTGGACTTGTCTGACAATGAACAATTTCTGGAACGTTTCTGTTTAGAAGAATGGATAGGGCGAAGAATACATAATGCTCATGTATTAAGTGTGCCACCCAGTGAGCGACCCAAACAGTATATTTACGTGCTGACCGAGTACGTTCAGGGGCAATCGCTACGTCAATGGATGACAGATAACCCTAATCCTGAGTTAGAAACAGTCAGGGGGATCATTGAGCAAATCGCTAAGGGGTTACAAGCTTTTCACCGGCTCGACATGTTGCACCAAGATATTCGCCCCGAAAACATCATGATTGATGAAAAAGGCACAGTAAAAATCATCGATTTTGGCTCAACAACAGTCGCTGGTTTACAGGAAATTGGCCAAGGGTGTAGCAATAGTGAGCTCCTAGGGACCGCATTATACATGGCACCGGAATACTTTTTAGGAGACGTGGGAACCACTCGCTCAGATATTTTCTCATTAGCTGTATTGACCTACCACATGCTAAGCGGGCGTTTTCCTTATGCCACTCACGTGGCTAAAACTCGTACGCTTGCGCAGCAAAAACGCCTTATTTATCAACCAGTGCGTGATGAAAATAGTGCTGTTCCTGCTTGGCTGGATGCCACATTAAACAAAGCGTTAAAGGTCGATCCTTATAAACGATACGCAGAACTTTCGGAATTTATTCACGATTTGCGCCACCCAAATGCAGATTTTGTGCGCCAATCAAAACCACCCATTATGCAGCGAAATCCCGTGGCCTTCTGGCAAGGTATCGCCAGCATACTGCTGATTAGTAACGTTTACTTTTTGTACTTAATTTTAACTTAATCACTTACTTATTTAAAAATAATCAATCACTTACACTTTGGAGAAAAATAATGCAAAACAGAGAACAAGTCACCCAAGCTATTTTGTTGGCAAAAGTACAAAAAGGTATTACTTGGCAACAGGTTGCTGAGCAAGTGGGTCAATCAAAAGAGTGGACTACAGCAGGGTGTTTGGGGCAAATGACCTTCAACGCTGAGCAAGCGGCAGTAGTGGCTAAAATATTTGATTTAGATGAAAACGCAGAAGCCTGGTTGCAGGTGGTTCCCTATAAAGGGTCTTTTACCGAGGCAGTGCCAAGCGATCCGTTATTGTATCGTTTGTATGAAATGATCAATGTCTACGGCTCAACGATCAAATCCCTGATCCATGAAGAATTTGGCGACGGAATTATGAGTGCAATTGATTTTTCAATGGACATACAACGTGAAGAGAACAGCGCAGGCGATAGGGTGAGTATTGGCTTGTCAGGAAAATTCCTACCGTATAAATCTTATTAAACAGCAGCGGTCATTACCTACCTCCAAATTCAGATATCTGGAGGTGGGTTGGCCACTAAAAGCCGTTTAGGTCTATTTATCACACTGCTTTAGCCCGTATATTTTACGTCGTGGTGACTTTTATATATCACCCATAAATAACCTTTCTGCGCTTTACTCACTCTCATCGCGTAAGCGGTCTACTGTTTCACTAACGTACTTAGCTCCTGTTAATACCTCTTCGATTATATTTGCCGCTTCTTCTATTTGCTTCGCACTTTCTCGTGACTGTTGATGAATGCTGGCAATACTGTCTTTTGCTTGTTGGGTGAGTTCACTGTTGCTTGTTACTAAGTGCTCAATTCCGGCAGTAGAGCTAACAGTGCGCGCCGCTAGAGTACGCACTTCATCAGCAACTACAGCAAAACCACGGCCGTATTCACCAGCTCGGGCGGCTTCGATGGCGGCGTTGAGGGCCAATAAATTTGTTTGATCGGCTATTCCGCTAATGGTGGTAACAATTTTTGATATTTCATCAGAACGTTTGTTCAGTTGCTCGATCAAATCAGTAGATGTCAGGGTGCTGGTAACAATGGCGTTTGAAGTATCCACACTACGTTGCAAAATAACGGCCCCGTCTTTGGATATTTTGGCAGTTTGCATCGAGGTGCTATAGGCAATTTCGGCAGCTTCTTGGGTGGCTAGCTGCTGCAAAATTCGCGGCGTAATATTTGATGCAATTTTTACCACTTTAATGACTTTTCCGGCACTGTTAAATACCGGGTTATAGGTGGCTTCTAACCAGATGGTTTGCCCGGTTCGCGTTAGACGGCTGAATTGCCCCCCTTTGAAGTCTCCTTGGGCTAGTTCTTCCCAAAAGTGTGGGTTGTCGCGATAAAAATCCTCAGTACAAAACATCTTGTGATGTTTCCCGACGATGTCGTTTTCATTCATGTAACCCATGGTTTGAATAAAGTTTGTGTTTGCGCTTATGATTTCGCCCGTTGGCGTAAATTCAATTAACGCATTGGAGCGATCAAGTGCTTCAAATATGGCTGTTTGGCTGTCTAAGCGCGCTTTTTCGTTGGTAATATCGTTGGCAATTTTCACGATACGTACGATCCGCCCATCTTGTTCGATCGGAAAATAGGTTGCTTCTAACCACAGGTCACTGCCGTTTTTACGTTTACGTAAAAATGTGCCATTAGCACTCTGTCCGCGGGCTAAGCTCAACCAAAATGCGCGATAGTCGGATGAATTTGATTCTTCAGCGGTGCAAAACATACGATGATGTTGACCTTTTATTTCGTCGATGGTGTATCCAACGGTAGATAAAAAAAGTGTGTTCGCCTCTAAAATCATCCCTTCTGGCGTAAACGAAATTGTTGCACAGTGGCTCTCTAAAGATTGAATAAACGAAGTCTCGTAGCTGGTCGTTTTTATCGAGTCCGGTAGCGATTTTGCACGGGAAAAAAACATGGTGTAGCGCCTTTTTAGTTATCATTTAAATAGATGGAAAATAACTTACCTATCAATATTTGTGATAGTAGGCTAATAATATAGTAATACACCTTGCTTTAATGTGGTTTTAGCGGGCTTTCATTGGTACTGAAGATAATTTGGTTGATTACACTGAGAACCTTACGTTAGCTTAGCTTTTACCCCTTATAAACTGTGCTTTCATAGTGTTAATTTTATGATAAGCAGCGCTGACATGGAGAATCTCACGCTTTTAGGGGCATTAAAAAGCTGCTAACGTGGCCTTAATCGTCTCCACAACAGGGTAGCAATTTATGAAAAGCACAAAATTAGCTCGAGGTTTGTTTTTATCGTCCAGTTTAGCGTTAAGTTGTTTTTTGCCAACTCAAGCGTTTGCTCAAGACAATGTTGAAGCGTCATCTTCTAGCGGCTTTTATCGAACTCAATTAGGCCAATTCACCGTGGTAGCCCTAAGTGATGGCACGGTAGATTTACCCATGGATAAGCTACTCCATCAAGACGCGGAAAAAACCAAGCAACAATTAGCCAAGGCGTTTTTAAGCGTACCTACTGAAACATCAGTTAATGGCTATCTCATTGATACAGGTAATGAAGTGCTGCTTGTAGACACTGGTGCTGGGTCCTTATTCGGCCCAACTTTAGGTAAGATAACAAGCAGTTTGCAAGCCGCTGGGTATTCTCCTAGTGATGTAAATCACATATTGATTACGCATTTACATCCAGATCATGTAGGTGGTTTGGCAAAAGACGGTCAGCGCGTTTTTGAAAATGCCACAATTCACGCAGGGCAAGCTGATCTCGATTTTTGGTTAAGCAAAGCGCAAATGGACAAAGCCCCCAAAGACAGTAAAGGATTTTTCCAAGGAGCGATGGCTTCGCTTAATCCTTATGTTAGCGCCGATAAAGTCAAAGGCTTACAAGGAGATGAGCAAATTGTGCCTGGCATCAAAACCGATGCAACCCACGGGCATACTCCCGGGCATACCTCTTACATGGTGAGCAGTGAAGGGCAAGAAATGTGGGTGATTGGCGATCTGATCCACGCTGGGGCAGTGCAGTTTCCTCATCCTGAAACCACAATTGATTTTGATTCGGCTCCCGAGCAGGCCAAAGCCCAGCGCTTACGAGTTTTCTCTACTATTGCTAACAGCGAAGCCTTGGTTGCTGGCGCTCATTTGCAGTTTCCTGGCTTAGGGCACTTACGTAAAACCCAAGACGGGTTTAATTGGGTACCTGAGAACTTCCGACGCCTTCGTTAGGAGGCGATTAGGGGAGCCAAGCAAGTATAGAAACAGATCCGTTTAGGTATAGGCCAGTCAAGGTGCTGGCCACAAAGTTAGCAAGTTACAAGAAGCGCGTTTGCTGTTTAATGTGTTTCTCTAAACTAACACCTAGTCTTTTCGCTAAACGGGCTAAGTTAGCTCGGTCCATTCCTAACTGTTTTGCCGCGTTGGTCCAATTTCCGTCGTGCACGACAAGGGCGTCTGAAATATATTGCCGCTGAAAATCTTCAGTCAGGGATTTTAAGGGGATTTGCTCCTTAAGGTGCGTTACTAATGCCTCTTTGGGCTTTAATTGTGGGGGCTGCGCTAAACCAGTTTCAAAGTCTAAATCGGCTAATGAAATCGAAATAATATCTTGTTGTTGTGCATGACGTGTTGCTTTTAGTGATGCGCGGCTAATCACATGCTCAAGCTCGCGCACGTTGCCTGGCCATGTATATTCCAGTAGGGCATTTTCAACATCAGGGCGAATTTTTAGTTGGCGCACCCCGAGTTTGCGAGCGGTGACTTCTAGAAAGTAACCTGCAAGTAATAGTATGTCGTTATTGCGTTCTTTTAAGCTAGGAATACGAACAGGATAAACCGAAAGACGGTGGTAAAGATCGGCTCGAAAACGACCGACTTTTACCTCTTCAGCAAGATCTCGGTTAGTCGCAGCGATTACCCGCACGTTGACCATAGACACCTGATCTTTGCCCACAGGCTGTATTTCACCGCTTTGTAGCACACGCAATAGCTTACCTTGCACACTCAATGGCAGTTCACCTACTTCATCTAAGAAGATCGTTCCTCCATCGGCTAATTGAAATTTCCCTGGCCGTTCTTTTTCAGCACCACTAAATGCTCCTTTTGCATGGCCAAATAATTCGCTTTCAGCCAATGTTTCAGGGATTGATGCACAGTTTAAGTGAATCAGAGGATGGTTACTGCGCTCAGAGCAGCGGTGCAAAGTTCTTGCGACTAACTCTTTCCCCACACCGGTTTCACCTAAAACGAGCACGGTATAATCTGAACTAGCGACTAACTGAATTTCACTTTTCAAAGCCTGCATGCTTGGGCTATTGCCTATGAGCTCTCCCCCGTCTCGTGTTAGTGCTTCATGGGTTAACTCTTGAAGTAAATCCTGTGCTTGCTGTGCTCTTTGTTCTAACGCTTTTAACTGTATAGCTGTTTTTAAAGTGGCTGCCGACAGGGCTGAGATCAGCTGCAAGGTTCGATCTGAAATATCATTGAATGCGTTCGGTCTTAAGCTATCTAGGGTTACCACTCCTATCAGCTTATTATCGCTATACAAAGGTAACCCCATACATGAATGCACAGGTAAATCTCCGTCTTTTGCTAGTAGTAAGCCATCGTAGGGATCTGCCAACGGGGAGTCAGAGGGAAATCGCACAGGCTGAGTTGCTGCGCATATTAGCGCCAAGCGAGGGTGATCACTGAGCTTAAAACGTCGCCCTAGTGTATCAGGGGCTAACCCTTGGGTGGCTAAGGGCGTCAGCTGTTCGCCCCGATTCACTAATAATACCACCGCCTCACAGTTAATCGCCTTTCGAATAGAGGACAGCAATCTGTCAAAACGATCTTCGTTGGTAATGCTATTGGCAAGATCTAGCGCCACTTCTAATAACAGGGTTGAGTTGAGCTCTGGCATCTAACCGTTCCATGTAAATATCGTTGGATAATTATGACATGAGTTTGTACTAGGTCATATTCATTCTTATATGTCTTTTTGACTCTTTATTTTGAGTCATAATGACTCTTTTGAGTTGATTTTTTCCTGTAATATATTGTTTTTTAAAGGTTTATATTGTTGGCATTATGGGTGCAGTAGGCAATGCACCAAGCCGAAAAAAACTTGGCTTGGTACACAGCAGAACTAAATACGCAGGCTATAAATGCCGCATTTTGTTTGGAGCAAACCGTTAAGTGGATTAGGGAACATAGTTAACTTGGCTAAGGCTAATTTGGGGAGCGTGCGATGCGTGCTGGGCCTCAGTATTACTGTGAATTACCGTTCGCTGATTGGTTTATACGAGTGTCTCAACTCGCTTGCTATTTGCTTATGGGTGATTAATACAAGGGCATTTAAATTTGCGTAAGCGGAAAAGCGTATTGGCAAAACTTCGCAGCCCAAAGGTATGCATTCATCCCAGCGCAATGTGCGCTCTAGTTATTTAGTTGCTGTTAATCCTATTTATTATTATTCATCCTAAGAGGTTCTTTATGTTATCAGCACACACTATCGCTACTGTGAAAAGCACTATCCCGTTATTGGAATCGGCAGGCGTTGCGATTACCGATCATTTTTACCAACGGATGTTTCGCTTAAATCCTGAGCTGAAAAACATATTCAATATGGCGAATCAGGCCAATGGCCGTCAGCAGTTTGCATTGTTTAATGCGATTGCCGCTTACGCAAAAAATATCGATAACTTGGGGGCGTTAAGCGAAGTTGTTGAGCGGGTAGCACATAAACACACTAGCTTTTTTATTCAACCTGAGCACTACGATATTGTGGGTCATCACTTAATTGAAACCCTGCGAGAGCTGGCTCCAGAGGACTTCACCCCAGATGTGGAGCAAGCCTGGAATGAAGCATACGGCGCACTGGCAGAGGTATTTATTAACCGGGAAGGGGATTTGTATCGTCAAACCGAGAAAGCCCAAGGAGGCTGGTTAGGCGCCCGTCAGTTTAAGGTGTTAAACAAAACGCCTGAGTCGTCTTTGGTTACCAGTTTTGTATTATCACCAGTGGATGGTAAGCCCGTTGTTGGCTACAAGCCAGGTCAGTATTTAGGGGTTAAAGTACAGCCGGCGCATTGCGACTACGTGGAAATGCGCCAATATTCCTTGTCAGACAAACCTAACGGTAAAACATATCGTATCAGTGTTAAGCGCGAGCAGGGGGAGGTTAACGGTTTAGTATCGAATCATTTGCATGAGTCTGTCGAGCAAGGTGATGTGATCGATATATTGCCACCAGCAGGCGACTTTTTTCAGCAGAACCAACACTTGCCTACTGTACTTATTTCCGCAGGCGTAGGCTTAACGCCTATGATGTCAATGCTTGAGGCCACCATCGACAGTCACCCAAGCACAGCGATCCATTTTTTGCATGCATGTGAAAATCCCCAGCAGCACTCGTTTATCAAGCGAGTTAGCGAGCTTGAGAAAAATACACAGCAGCTTGCCACACACACTTGGTATGCGCACCAAGCACCTCAGGCGGATAATATATCCTCTGGTCTGATGTCGCTCTCACCGTTAGCGAATAAGTTACCTTTGCGCAGCGGTAATTTCTATATTTGCGGGCCAGCGGGCTTTATGAAGTTTATTAAGGATCAACTGATAGATTTAGGTGTGAAAGAGGCACAAATTCATTACGAAGTCTTTGGTCCTCATCGTGATTTATAAAAGCTGAACGACAAGCTTTATTGAGCATTGCCAGCCCATCGGAGCTGGCAATTACTACACAATTAAAATTGTATTTCTTGACGCTGGTGAGCTGGAGCGCCTAACTCAGTGCTTCGCTCACTAGGTAATGAATCTCCTACAGCCAAGCTGTAACGTCCTTGTGGCCAAACACTTTGCCCTTCATTATTGATCTGATACAGGTCCTTCGCTTGAATCGTCAGCTCAACGTTGCGCTTTTCTTTTGCTCCAAGATGGACGCGTTTGAACGCTTTAAGGCTGCTAATCGCTTGGTTATCTTCGCGGCTAACGGGCGATAGGTAAGCTTGAATAACGGTCTCGCCGGCAGTATCCCCACTGTTTTCTACTTCTACACTGAAGGTAAAAGCTCGGTCTTGGATAGGTTTATTTTGGCTGAGCGAAAGTGCATTAAAACTAAATTCGGTGTAAGAGCGGCCAAAGCCGAATGGATACAGAGGCGCCTTTTAAAGGAACTTGTAGGTTCTGCCTGACATGGCGTAGTCATCGAAGGGAGGCAGATCGTCAATTGTTTTTACGAAGGTGAGCGGCAAATGACCTGATGGGTTTGTATCCCCAAATATCACATCAGCCACTGCATTACCGCCTTGCTCGCCTGGATACCAGATCCATAGTATGGCATCCGCCAATGGGTCTAATTCGCTGATATCCACAGGGCTGCCTGCAGCAACAACCAATATCAGCGGACCTTTTTTATTTTTTGCAAGTTGCTTTACATAATCCACTTGATTCTGGGGTAAGGTGATGACCACGCGATCCCCTCGGTCAGCGGAAGCAATTGCATCGACCTCTTCTCCTTCCATATCGGCAGAAACCCCCACTACTGCGATCACCGCATCCGCTATTTTAGCCACTTGGGGAGCCCAATTTAGCGGGTTGATATTGTCGTGAAACGGCAGCGCCCCACTGCGGTAATTTAATGATGATCCCAAAGATACTTTGCCTGCAATACCCTCTAAAATACTGACCAAGCTATCAGAGATGCCGTAATAGTTGCCAATCAATAGCGTTGTTTAACGCTAAGAAAATGTGCCCATATCTACTGGGGCGGTGTTGTGCTACCAGCAAATAAGCATTTGCTATCCGATAACTTTGAGGAAAAGCGATGCTATGGCGCAACAGGGGGCTGTGGCATACTGTGCGTTGTTAGTGTTCGTTGTTGACGGGCACGCATTGAACACTTTTATTATTTTCGAAATTCATCCTTGGAGCTTTATGCCGGTACTGAAACGCCTCGATCAATTGCTGAGTAATTTAGGCTATTGCAGTCGTAAAGAAGCCCGTTATTTACTGAAAGACAATCGTGTCACCGTGGCGGGTGAGTATGCTAAGTCGCCCGCGCAAAAAGTAGATGCAGCCACAGTGCGGGTGGACGGTGAGCCACTTGATTTCCCAGAAGGCATTCTGGTTATGCTCAATAAGCCACTGGGGTATGTATGTAGCCATGATAGTGGTGAGGGTATGCGTATATACGATTTACTGCCTGAGCGCTGGGAGTTTAGAAACCCCAAAATTGTCAGCGTAGGTCGCTTAGACAAAGACACCACTGGGCTGATTTTAGTCACCGATGATACCAAGTTGGTACATCAGCTAACGTCACCAAAACACCATGTAGACAAACTGTACAAAGTCACTGTAAACAGCCCCCTGCAACCTGACATCATAGAGGCTTTTGCTAAAGGTGTGGTGCTCGGCGATGGTGCGGAACAATGTTTACCCGCAAAAGTAGAGATAATCAGTGAAAATATGGCCAACGTGACGTTAAATGAAGGTAAATATCATCAAGTTAGGCGCATGTTTGCTGCTTGTGGTTATCATGTGGAAGCGCTACATCGCAGCCAGTTTGGCCCGTATTCTTTGCACGATCTAGGGCAAGATTTACCACAGGGCGATTGGCAAGTGGTTGATCTTCCTAGTTAATACCAATCCGCATTAATAAGTGACCGCCTCAGAATGCGTCCAGCGGTTTT
>OJHC01000330.1_pt1 | contig 12728 bp, 26 predicted proteins | sample 1595091 | NCBI WGS metagenome assembly OJHC01 (sample SAMN05416829, study PRJEB24817) | seawater metagenome | isolation source: Sea water | place: Canada:Atlantic | collected 2013-07 | reverse complement strand
GTAGATCGTCGGCAGCGTCAGATGTGTATAAGAGACAGGCATTATTTTTCACCTTTTACATATTTGTTAACAAAATCAGTAGGGCTTTTACACCAGTACCTTTTTCTAGTTCTCCACCTAGTATTAATACCCAAACCAGAACTCCACTTTTGCTTTAAGAGATAAAACCTAAAGAATCTCTTACCTTCTACTATGTCTACATGTCCATTACCTATTTCTATTATATTTGCACCTGCACATAAGAGTTCTTTTATGGTATATAACCTTGATAGCTCTCTCTGATTTGAACCCCCAATTACCATTCTGTTGTAATTATCTGCCTCTTCTTTTTCTGCTAGAGGGATTTGTTCTTCTATCCACTCATCAACTTCTTCTAATGTTACACTCATTACTGTATCTCCGTTAACATAAATGTGTCTAAGTTAAATGATAACTTACCTGCTTGTCCTTCTTCTGAACAAGGTCTATTCTTCTCAACCTTTAGGTAAGTCGTGTTACGTTCTTCTATAGTATCAGCTTCCTTATCTCTATGTAGATCAATGATAACAGATGCACGTTGACCTATCATCTTACAATACTTTGGATCTCCATTCTCATTAGTGTGGGCAATGGTTACAATGCCTACGTTTAACTCTGCGGCTAACTTAGATAGTCTGATAGACAGGTCAGCTAACATAGCTTCTTTGCTTTCTTCTGATGTACCTACAACCACGTCTTGTATAGGTTCAAAGAATACAAACTTACAGTCACATGCCTGACTAAAGAATCTTATCTGATCTATTAGTTCATCAGTACCTTGACCATCACCCAAGTAGAATTGATAGAAGTTCTCATCTTTAGTTAGATTACCTATAGCTTCACGAACAAGGCTGTCAGCTTCTTTCTCATCAATCAGGTCACGTCTTGTTAGGTTATCACCTACTTCATACGACACAAGCCCTAGTAGAGATCTTAGTTTAGTTTCCTCTAAGTGCCATGCGGCAATAGGTATACCTTGCTTTAGCATACTGTATTCCATGTAACGCATAAGCTCAGTCTTACCTATACCTGTAGGTGCTTTAAACACTGTGAAGTGTCCTTGCATGAGACCTAAGATCTTATCGTCTAATGCTACAATACCTGTAGGGTAGTAGACATGCTCAGGTGTATCTTCATACAACTTAAGAAATTCATCAGCAGTATTCAGTATGTTCTCAGGTGTATGTTTAACTGGTTTCCACCATAAGTTCTTAAAGTCTGCACCCTTACCTGCCTGTAAAAAATCATTGGCATCCTTATATTCACCATGTTGCATACGATAAATCTTGTTAGGGAACAACCTAGCCATACGATCAGCTAAAGCATTACCTGCCTCATCATTATCTACTGATAACACAATCTTCTCAAAACTACCTAACCAGTCCTTACAGTTCTCCCATAGCTTCTTAGATGGTGTAGCTGAAGGTAACGACACAACAGGATTAGTATACTGGCTCTTAAGCATTTGCGCGGCTGATAGAGCATCTAGCTCCCCTTCTGTAATTGTAACCATCTTACTACAACCAGCAGGGAATAGGTTCATACCGAATAGCTCATCACCCTTGAAACCATCTTTAGCATAGAAAGCTTTGTCAGATAGCTTGCGTACCTTAATTCCCCCAGAGGGGTATATGTACTCTTGTCTGTCGTCATACGTTAGTACGTTGTAATCCTTCATTGTACCTAACATAATCCCTCGGAGGGGTGTATGCTCACCTTCTGATCTGTCTTCAATTCTCTTAGGTGTAAACTCTGTTACGTTCATGTAGTTACTTTCTTTATTAGTCGGGTACTTATCTTTTGCCCAAGTGTGCATCTCTTGTCTTGAAGGATAACCAGAGCCACACGAGTGACACTTACCAAATCCTTCAGTGTTATATGAGAACGCATTACTAGAGCCACACGACACATAAGGACAAGGTTGGTGTATTATGTCTTGATATACTATAGTCATACTTATGTCTCTTTCTTTTAGTATATTAATATTATTAAGTTAAAACTTATGTTAATACTTAAGTAGGTATTTATCTATAATGCCCTTTTAAGTTAAATAGTGAAGTCACAAAATGTTACAAGTTTATTACGAACTCTCTCTCTTATGTTAATTAACCCTCTACGAGTTATGTTAAGCTCCTTAGATGTTTCCGTTAAGCTGTTGTTATTATTGTATAAAGAAATAAACACTTTCCACTCCCTAACTGTAAGATGTTTCTTTAGTACCTCTATGGAATCTTTTAGCTCATAAGAACCAAACAAATCATCAGCAGGTATTTGAGCTTCTTCAACGTCTACATAAACTGTAGTGTCATTTATAGCCGCATCACGACCTGCCATACCTTTAGGGTAACTAAACTTAGACATACCTACGTTAACATACTGGAACATAGCTGTTCGAGCATTGTAGTACAACTTAGAAGGTTCTGTCACACCTTCAGCTCTTAGCTTTAAACATAATACTACACCTTCAGATACTATATCATCATACTCTTGGTGGTTATAATATTTATTAGCTAACCTTTTACACATATCTAGTATGTCTTGGTTGTTCATAATAATAGACCTGTCATATATAGCATTGCCTTAACTAACACGAAAGCAAATCCTATAAATGAAAACAATATCATCATAAAGATTAGAATAGTTATATACTTTGCCGTTCTTAGTTCTTCTTGTTTCATCTTATCTGTCCTGTAGTATGGTTTATAATTATTCATTCTTCCTTATCTCCTATATTATATTTCTGGTGTACTATATCTCTCTTAAAATTACCTGCATCTAAAACAGGGTCTTTAGAGTACATAATATCTGTTAATATACCCATCACCTCACTCGCAAGTATAAAGTCACCATGTAGTTTTATCTTTGTCATTAGAACATTACCTTTCCGTCTAATATTAATGTATCATGCCAAGCCTTAATCTCAGCTCTTGTCTCGTGGAAGCCTGTCTGATCTGCTATACTCTCAAGTTCTTCTATATCACCCTTGAGTATACCTAGCTCCATAAGCTCCATTTCCATCGAGGGGGGTAAATTACCAGTATACACTTTGATGTACCCTCACTCTTAAATCACTTGTACTAAATCTATGGTCTCTGTCATTATAATACAAATCAATACTTCTTTGAGCGCATATATCTCGACCAGTAAAGTCATCATCTTTATACTCCTCTCCAAGTATACGAACATCTATTGTATACATCTTTAACAAGTCCTCTAAGTCTGATTCAGTAGCATAAGGTATAATCTCGTCTACATACTTAACAGCTTTAAGTTGTGTATATCTCTCTACAATAGTTTGTACTGGTTTAGCTTTCTCTTTCCTATCAATAGTAGGATCAACCTGTAACCCACACATAAGATAGTCACATTGATCTTTTGCTTCTCTTAGCATTTGTATATGACCTGCGTGTAACAGATCAAATGTACTACAGGTAAATCCTACCTTCATATTATACCTCAGTCCCTAGTCCAAAGATACGTCTACCACCTGCTACAAAGCCTAGCACACGATCCACATTAAAGCACTTGTAGCCCTTGTTAGTCTTCAGCGTGATGTACCCTGCCTTGCGTAGTGCTTCAGCCGCTATACGACCCTTCTCGTTGCCCTTGAGTCCTTTAATTACATTCATCCTACCTGTATAGGTACGTTCCTCGTTATCCTTAGTCAAAAACTTAACTGTGATAAACTTGTTCTGGTTCTCTGATAATACATTAGTAACCATGTTAGTTGGTAAAGTCATTATATGCTTCCTTCTGCTTGTCTATTAATTTCCACCGAGGGGGTATCTTTGCCCTCTTGTTCAATAACGTAATTCCATTCCGCTTCCATGTCAATACTGTAGGGTGGTAACATTGTAAGGGCGTGAGTATTGAAGGCGACAAAATTAGTTATGCCTAGACTATTCTCTAACGCATATTTACCAGTAAGTAGTCTAGCTGATTGTTCAGCTTCCTCTAATACTCTCTCTTGCCCGTCTAAAACTGTAACACCTTTCTTTCCACTATGTACTCCTGCAACCTTATAAGTCTTATTTTCTTGTTTACTGCTCATGTTATTATCCTTTTAATACAACTGGTTATCTATGGTTTGCTGTTCGTAGCACTCTTGACATATATCTAAATCAGTAAGCTCATCAAGATCTACAGGTTGCTCACAATTAATACAGAATATCTTATTCTCTTCTAGCTCTACTACATAATTTCCTATTCTACTCATTTTCTTCTATCTCCTCATACAATTCTTTAACTACCTCTTCTACATATTTTTCATGTAGGCTTTTACCTACCTCTAATATAGACTTAGCTTCTCCTACTGTCATTTCATTAGAACTAGCAAAACCTTTTAAGCTAAGATAGTTATTAGTCCAGTCTAAGAATATATCCCTTAGAGTTTTGTTTACCCCATCGTCCGTCGTTATAGACTCTCCATGCCATTTATTAAGATTACTCATTCTTCATTCTCCTTGTTAAAATCCTCATCAGTATACAACCTTGGTATTCTTATAGGCTTTACAACTGCACCTTGATTATCCTGTAGTATTGCTTCCGCAAAACTAATACGTCCTACACCAACAAAACCATAATCAGGTGCATTTTTATATGCCACATGATATACTTCTAATAGTTCTACATACAACTCATGTGTTATTTCATTGTCTAACAAAGCCCTAGTTAATTCTATCTCTGTCTTGTAAACCTTATTTCCATCGGAGGGTACTTTATTTCCATCGGAGGGTCTAACAAACTGCCCAGTCTTGGGGTCAATCGGTGGTATCTTATCGCCGCTCATGTTACTGTCCCTTCCATTAACCTCATTACATCATCTGTTAGGTTTTCGATTAAACCATATACATACTCTGGGTCATGGTATTCAAACACCTCCCAATTATATTCTCTAATGTAATCCATTTGTGCATCATCATCTAATTCAAAGAAGTCATCTTCTAAATGTACTGCCAAGAAATGTCCTGACAGCCTGATGAATAGCTTCTCATATTGCTTTTGTCTTATTGAGTTACTCATTATTATTCTCCTATCCACATATAAGCATTTTCATTGACATACGACTTAGTATCATCAAGATCATTTAGTTTGTCTAACTGTTTTCCTGTTAGCTCTACACCATTGAATGTAGCTGACTCTACATACGCATCACAAAAGTCTGGATAGTCATACATATGTACGTCTCCTAGTATAATATCATCTAATTGTTTAATGTTCATTCTTCTTCTCCTTCCCATGATACCATAGATATTTTCTCTAACACTACAGTATATACACCTAAATAGTCACCTTTACTATCCATGTAACCAAACTTATCTTCTACTCTATCACACGTTAGAAAGTTCTGACCCTCATAGGCTTCATAATCTGGCTCACCACCAAAGAACTCATTCAGTTCTGCCTTTGCATCATCAATACTTTTAAAGTGTCCTAATGTGAATCCTCCATTATTACTAATATGATTACCTTCACCCCCATCAGTCCACTCGTAAACTTCCGACCAACAAACTCTTAATCTATATTCAACCATTGTTATTCTCCTTAGCTAAGTACTCTAGATTAAACCAATGTCCATGATCCTCACAATAACTAAACTGCCCATCACTTTGAACATGAAGGTAATGAGTACCATACTTACGTTCTTTGTTAACTTGAAACCTGTTACCTTCTACACCTAACTTGTTAAGCATCTTGTTAGCATTATCACATATCTCTTGTGCAGTATACTCTTCACTAGGCTCTTGTAGTTCTATCCACACGCCCATACTTGTTAGTTTCTGTTTACTCATTGTTACTCTCCTCATAAATATCGTGTGCCATTTGGCATATTTCATCATCTACTTCTACTTCATACTCACCATTGTTAACTAGTATCCAACCTGTCATCTTGTAAGTGTCAGGGCATACTTCTATAACGTCAAGATCTATTTCTACCTGACCATAATCTAAGTAATCAAAGTAAACTCTAGTGTCTACATGATCTGCATATGTTGCTCTTGCTATACTCATTTTACTACTCTTATCTTTTCTGCTAATTCCTCATACTCTAATAAATCAGATAGGTCTTCAAGTCTATTATTAACGCCCATTAGATACACTTGTATCACGTCTAGGTCAAACTCATCGCCTTCCTGTTCGTATTTTTCTACCCTTGCTTTAATCACATTAACATCTGATGCAATAGATTGTATCTCTTTAATTGTATGCTTCATTATGATTCTCCTTTTATATTTGTCTTATCATTTTCCCACGTAGGGGTCAACTATTAATTCCCACGTAGCCCCTCTTAATTCCCACGTAGGGGGTCTACTAATTCCCACGTAGGGGTGTGACATAATTAACACTGTGACATAAGTGCAACAGTGACATATTTGCAACGTGATATTATTACAACTTGACGTGACATATTTACAACGTGATATAAATGCAACTGATTCTATATACTGTATTTTATCTATTGACAGTGACATATTTGCAACACCCTAAGCGAATCGTTATAAGTGATTCGACCATAGCACAGAATGATTCGCAAATGTCAATAGTGATATATTTGCAACTGCGACAATATGACCTCTTGACAAGATTGTTCACGATTCGTTCTACAGCTGTTAGCTATGCGTTTATTGCATAAAAGCCATGCGTCCAGTGCATAGATAAGTTTTGATTCGGCATCAGTCCATTTTAACACGGATTGAATTTTGAGTATATAGTTAATTTTGCATACCTGCTATGCGTCCAGTGCATAGATAAGTTTTGATTCGGCATCAGTCCATTTTAACACGAATCACATATTTGAGTCAATAGCATTTCAAACGCTCAAATTAGCCCCTCTGACGGCCTTTGACCTTCTAGGCTATGCTACTATATAAAATTGATTCGGCGGCTTTACAGAGTGTCAACCCCTTAAAACGACATATATTTTTGCATGTTTATGTTTTGTTCCCCTTGACAAGCTTTGTTCATGATTCGTTCCGCGATCTATATTTTTTTGAGTGTGACATTTTAGCCACATGCATCCAGCTTCGATTCAGCTTGTACCCAATGCGAATCAATGCTATATAATAAGGACAGTTTAACAATGGCTAAGGAGGCCGAATCAATGAATAACCAAAATCAATCAAACCTAGTTCTTAATATTAGAATGTCTGGCGATACTTTAAAAGAATATGGCCTGCTAGCTTATCATAATGAATTGAGTGAACATTTAGAACGAGATCACGACTCTGATTATTGGACAAGAAGTTTTGAAGAGGAGTTGGTTAAAATGATGCAGTTAATTAAACGTTATAATGATGAAGTTAAGGAGCTAGTAAAATGATTAGTTTTATATCTGGCCTAGTGGTCATTACCTGTATCATCTTAATATTATTCATGGAGAAGAACTAATGTCTTTATTCAACACACCAGAATCAAAATCAGATCTACAAGAGTGGATTAAATCAACTAATGAACCAATGGCTACAATAGCCGCTGGAATGACAGAGCAATTCTTATTGTCACAATGTGAGTTCAATAAGCTTATTCCCGTTATATCAGCTTCTTTCTTAACTAAGTCCTTACCAAGTGATTTTGGTGATTTAGAATGTTATGATATTTACGAATTTATTGAGGAGCATATGGAAGAGGATTTTGAGCATATGTTGCCAGAGTCAATATTTGAGCTTATCGAAAACATAGCAAGTAATATCCACTATAAAATAAGGAGTGCTAAATAATGCCTAGAATGGATAAATTGAGTTCGTATAAAACTGTATATATCGACAATGATGAGGGCGGCCTCGTTATCTATCAGAAGACTAAAATAGTCGAATGGGATAATAACGGCAATGTTACCCTTAATTCTGATGGGTGGGAGTCTGTCACTACTAAGCGCAAAATGAATCAAGCATCAAATCAATTCTGTTTGCGGTATGGTGTAATACAACGCGATTTCAAATGGTTCGTTGTTATAGATGGTTGTGACGATATACCTTACTATGATGGTATGACCTTTAATATATATACCGCGAGGCTTGCGGCGTAATGGTGTATGTTGGTTATTTTAGTTTAACTGATAAGCTACATTGCTTTAGAGAGTGCAAGAGCCAAGCAGAGGCAGATATTTTCATTAATAGGAATCGAGATAGTAACAAGTTAATTGTTGCTAGGGTATTATCTAATAAAGAGAGGGGGTTATATGTAAAACGTTAGGCAATTAATGCATAGGTTGAGTCGGTAGTACCTCCCAAACGACTCAGCTTATGCCTTGCCGATTCGCCCTTCGAGTGCAAGGAAAAACATTAGTCAACGCATTTATTTTAGCTTACGTTTCCCATGAGGGGTTGACACTGATGAGACCCTCCGAATCACTAGGGCTGATTCTTGAGGGGCGGCGCAACCACTATGGTTTCCAACATAAAAAAAAATAAAGCAGATACTAAGGCGTGTCACATTGTCACAGGTACGGCGGCTATATCATTTTCCTACGGGGTATAACCCCAGAACGACATCAAATAAGCGACATTGGCTACCCACTTAAGTAGGGTGTCAAGAAAAAAGAAAGGTTATATATCAACGACTTATAAAATAGTTAAAATAACAGCTTCACACTTTTGCATATTTAGGCATTATATATATGTAAGAGGTACTACTTATGTATTAACTTAAGTCTTTATACTATATGTGTTTATATTACTTATTGTTAAAATACTTATGTATAGACTTAAGTAGTAGCCTATCAGATTTCCCTCAACCATGACGAACCTTTCCGATTGTCGTTAACAAAACTAGATGTGGTCATGCCGATGAGGGTTTATTTATATTAAGGTACATAAGAACTATGACTATTCAAGCTACAAAGTACAGCGAGATAATCGCTAAGAAAGTTACTGAAGGCATCAGGAATGGTGTCTCTGTAAAAGATATTATGGGGTCGATCCAGCAATATCAAAATGCTCCTTCCAGTTCAGCTACATTCTATAAGTTGTATGGGGAACTAATATCACAGACTAGAGCAGATATAATAGGTAAGATAGGTAATGTCGTTATTAATAGTGCATTACAAGGTGACTTTAAAGCCGCAGAGTTTTACTTAAGATCTAAAGGTGGATGGTCGCCTAACAGTACTGTGAATGAAGTAGAGCAAGAAACAGATCCAGATGAAGATCTAGCCGCAGTAGACAGTGTTATGTCGCTACTAGGAAAGAATATAAATCCCGATGAAGATAACAGCTGATGACTTAAGAGCATTACCCGATGCTGAAGTACTTAGAATACTTAAAGGTATTGGACCTGCGAAGGCTGATGAACTTAAGCATGATTGGAACTTCTGGGCTAGACCAGATCAACTAGAACCTAAAGGGGACTGGACGACTTGGTTAGCATTAGCTGGTCGAGGATGGGGTAAAACTCGTGCTGGAGCAGAATGGGTAAGACATCGTATTAAGAAGGGTGATAGAATTGTTCACTGTGTTGCTCCGACTAAAGGGGATGTCCGTAGAGTTATGGTTGAAGGTGACAGTGGCCTTTTAAATGTCTGCTGGAAAGGCGATAAAACATATAGAGGTAAACACTTAGGTTTCCCTATTTGGTCGCCAACTAATAGTACACTAACATGGGAGAATGGAGCTAAGGCTGTTTTCTTCTCTGCTGAAGATCCAGAACGATTACGTGGTCCACAAGCCTTTAGTGCTTGGACTGACGAACTTTGCGCTTGGCGCAATGCACAAGAGACTTGGGACATGATGATGTTCGGTCTGCGTCTAGGACGTAAGCCGCAAGTCTTTGTAACAACAACCCCCAAAACAACAAAACTGCTAAGAGGTATTATCGCTGACGATAAGACAATCGTTAGTACAGGTAGTACATTTGATAATGCGGCTAACTTAGCTGGCACTTTCTTAGATGCAGTAAAGAAGACCTATGAAGGTACACGTCTTGGTAGGCAAGAATTATATGCAGAAGTATTAGACGAAGCGTCAGGTGCGCTTTGGAGTAGGAAGCTACTACATAAATGTGAGATAGACAAGGATGAAGTTCCTCAGTTATCACGTATCATAATTTCCATCGACCCTGCGGTTACATCGAATACTGATAGTGATATGACTGGTATGATTGTCGCTGGCATAGATGTTAATGGAATAGCCTACGTAATAGAAGATCACACTGATCGCTACACACCACAACAATGGGCATCTAAAGCCATTGAGTTATATCGTAAACACATGGCTGACCGCATAGTAGCGGAGAAGAACCAAGGTGGAGATATGGTGCGTCACACTCTGCACACCGAAGACGAAAACGTTCCAGTCAAACTTGTACATGCAAGTAGAGGCAAAATGGCGCGTGCTGAACCTGTCTCTGCTTTATATGAGCAAGGTAAAGTTAAACACGTTAGAGGATTGAATGATTTAGAGGATCAGATGGTACAGTGGGAACCTTTAGGGTCCACAGGCTCACCAGACCGTCTTGATGCTATGGTATGGGCTATAACGGATCTATCACTTAATGGGTATGCAAAACCACAGCTAGTTCTGGCATACTCTAACGCTAAAGGCTTAAAGTAAAATGGTAAAGAAACTCTCACAGACGGAATCGACAGCGATACTAGGTATCTCTGGTGAAAATACAATTAACGGTCAGATAAGGTCTGATGAGTTTCTCCCTGAGTTACGAGGCAAAAAAGCGATACGCAAGTACCGTGAGATGCGTGATAATGATAGCACTATCGGTGCAGTTATGTACGCTACAGAACAGGTTTTACGAGATGTAGACTTAAAAGTATACGCTTGTAACGATTCTCCTGAAGCTCAACGCGAAGCTGACTTTGTTGAGAGTGTTTTATGTGATATGGATCATACGCTAGACGATCACATAGCTGAAGCTCTGTCTTGTTTGTCGTATGGCTTTGCATGGTTCGAAGTAGTATACAAGCGTAGAGTTGGTCCTACACAGTCAAGTGATAAGAAGAGATCTAAGTATACCGACGGTAGAATGGGTGTACGTAAGATAGCAATGCGCGCACCTTGGACAGTATCTAGGTTTGACGTAGATAATAAGACTGGTGACATACAAGGTATTTATCAGGATGGTGGTTATGCAGGTACTACTAAACATTATATTCCTTCTCGCAAGAGTTTGTATTATCGTACTACTAGTCTTAACGGAGATCCTAGTGGCCGTTCTATCTTGCGTAATGCATATACTTCTTATGAGTACCTTAATAACTTACAGGCTATTGAAGCGATTGCGGTAGAGCGAGAGTTAGCAGGTATACCAGTAGCTCGTATTCCCTCGGAGTACTTATCTCCAGATGCTACACCATCACAAGTACAGTTCAAGTCTAACCTTGAGCAGATACTACGTGATGTTAAGTTTAATGAACAAGGTTACATAATAACCCCATCAGATACTTACCCTGATAAGGATGGAAGTCCTACTAATATCAGATTAGTTGATGTGGAGCTTATGTCGTCAAGTGGTTCTAGGAACATCGACATTGACCCTATCGTTCGTCGTTATCAACACGACATTGCTAGGAGTGTCTTATCAGAGTTCCTAATGCTCGGAAGTCAAGGTGGTTCATACGCTTTGTCTAAGAGCAAGACAGACTTGTTCCTCCGCGCACTTGAGAGTTACATCCAGCAAATTGTTGATGTCCTCAATAAGCAGTTAGTCGAAAGACTATGGGAGTTGAACGGTCTGGATTATTCGTTGATGCCAACTATTAGAGCTGGCGATGTTGCACCTCACGATCTACGTGAAATTGCAGGGTTCTTGCGTAACCTTAACGGCGCAGATATTAACGTTAGTAATCATCCAGAGGTTATACAAAACCTTATGGACATAGCTGATTTAAATTATGACCCTGATAGGGAAACAGAAACAGAAGAGCAAGATGAAGAAGCTCTTGAAGAACAGGAAGAATAATAATGGCATTTTTAGACAATAGAGTGTTCGACAATGGTTTAACCATACTAGACACAGAAGCAAACGTAGTTCACGTAACTTCAGCAGAAGCTACAACTTATACAGCGGCTACAAACACACTATCGCTAGGTAACTCTACCTCACTTTCCATCGCGGCTCCTTCGGATCGTTCTGGTGGTGGACGTAAAGTAACTGTATCAGCTATCTCAGATGGTTCGATTACAGGTACAGGCACAGTTACTCACTACGCTCTAGTAGATACAACTAACACACGTTTGTTAGCTACAGCGGCTCTTACAGCATCACAGTCAGTTACAAGTGGTAACACATTTACACTGGCTTCATTTGATATTGGTATCCCTGATCCATCTTAAGGAATAAACTATGGCACTTGTTATTAAAGATCGTGTAAAAGAAACAACTACTACAACTGGTACTGGGACTTACACATTAGCAGGTGCTGAAGTTGGTTTTCAATCATTTTCCACTATAGGTAATGGTAACACTACTTACTATACTGTTACTGATGGTGGAGACTGGGAAGTTGGTATTGGCACGTACACTGCTTCTGGAACCACTTTAGCACGTACAACAATACTATCATCTTCTAACAGTAACAACGCAGTTAGTTGGTCAGCTGGAGAGAAGTTTGTATTTGTAACTCAACCTTCCTCTAAAGCATCTTTCTTAGATGCAAGCGGTAATTTATTATTCGCTGACAACTCAAAAGCTGTATTCGGATCTGGGTCAGATTTAGAGCTGTATCACGATGCTGTCTCTTATACACATCTGACGCTGCC
>OJHC01000325.1_pt1 | contig 12930 bp, 14 predicted proteins | sample 1595091 | NCBI WGS metagenome assembly OJHC01 (sample SAMN05416829, study PRJEB24817) | seawater metagenome | isolation source: Sea water | place: Canada:Atlantic | collected 2013-07 | reverse complement strand
TGTTCTTAAAAAAAATAGCAATAGAGATGGTAGCGAACATAGAACAAAATCTTTAGCAAAAATGATGTCATCTAATGAAGTTGTGACCTTAATTAATGCACTTGGCCTTGATCCAAAAGTTGAAGATATTGATTTAAAAGATTTAAGATATGGAAAAATTATTATCATGACAGATGCCGATGTTGATGGTTCTCATATACGAGCATTGTTACTAACATTCTTTAACAATAAACCATTTAATAAACTAATTGAAAATGGACATATTTATCTTGCACAGCCACCTTTGTTTAAAATTAACAAAGGAACAAAGGGCATCTATATTAAAGATGAAAAAGAGTTAGAAGATTATATTTTAAAGAATAATAAAGAATTACAAAAAATTAAAAAAGGTACAAAAGAATTTACTAGAGCGTATGAAGAAGAAAAATCTAGAATGAGCATTCAAAGATTTAAGGGATTAGGAGAAATGAACCCTGAAGAGTTATGGAATACTACGTTAGACCCTGAAACAAGAAATTTGCTACAAGTACAATACTCAAAAGATATAAAAAAAGATAAAGATTTAATTCATACATTAATGGGTAATGATGTTGCATTAAGAAAAGATTTCATTGTTTCAAACGCAATTAATGTTCAAAATCTAGATATTTAATAATGAAGTTTTTCGAAACTTCAAAATATTTTTCTTTAAAAAAGTCGACTTATATCAATTTAAGGTGGATTGCTATTATTGGTCAACTTATAACAGTTAACTTTATTTATTTTGTTTTTGATTTTAGATTTAATCTAATTTTAGCAAATTCAACAATTCTAATCGGAGTACTAAGTAATCTTTATTTAATCTATATTAATCAGAATACTCAACTAACAGATAAGATAGCATTTATTTTTTTATCTATTGATATTCTACAACTGAGTTGTTTGATTTATCTATCAGGTGGAATTATAAATCCTTTTTCAATTTTTTTGATTATCCCAGCTATATTTTCATCGTCTAATTTAGGTTTTAGAAGCAATTTATTATTAGTTAGCTCAACGGTTTTAGTAGTTATTTTTCTTACCTTTTTTAACCAACCTTTACCCTTTCCAGTTAGTGATCATTTTCACGTAGACAGTTATTATTATTATTCAATACCAATAGCATTAATCATTGCTTTACTTTTTTTGAATTATTTTGCTTCAACCTTTGGATCAGAATCCAGAATAAGAAAAGAGGCACTAAATAAAATGGAAGAAATTATGTCCAAGGAACATGAATTATTATCATTAGGTGGACAAGCTGCCGCTGCTGCACATTCATTAGGAACACCGTTTTCAACAATGAAGATCATCTCTACTGATTTACTGGAACAATTTAAAGATAATGAAGATATTAAAAAAGATATTGAGTTATTGTCTGGTCAATTAGAGAGATGTAGTGAGATCTTAAAAAAATTAACATTAAACCCTGTTATTGAAGATAATTTTATTGATGGTGAATTAACAATATCAGCCTATGTAGATGAAATAATCAAGTCATTCCAACAAATAAGTACGAAAAAATTCATTGTTAATTATGATCAAAATTCAAATCCACTTAATATAACCAAATCAATAGAAATTGTTTATGGATTAAGAAACTTTATTGGTAATGCAAATAAGTTTTCTGCAAATAAAATTTTTATTAATATAAAAAGTGATAATGATTTAACAGAAGTTATAATAGAAGATGATGGAGAGGGATATCCAAAAGATGTTTTGAGCAAAATTGGAGAGCCTTATATTAAATCTGTTAAGTCTTCAATAAAATCAAAATCAGGATTAGGTCTTGGAATTTTTATTGGCAAAACACTACTTGAAAAAAATTATGCAAATATTTTATGTAGAAATTCCAAAACAAGAGGTGGGGCTGAAGTTAGCATCAAATGGAAAAATAAAGATCTTTTAAAACTTTAATGTAGTTTTTTTTTATTTTCAAATAAGCCACTCAATTCAGAAACCATAACATCTCCAAGTTCATGCACATCTGTTATCTTAATAGCTTTATCGTAATATCTAGAAACATCATGCCCAATACCGATAGCTAAAATTTCAACGTCACTCTTAGTTTCTATAAATTTAACCATCTTCTTTAAATGTTTTTCTAAAAAATCTCCTGAATTAACTGATAATGTTGAGTCGTCAACTGGGGCACCATCTGAAATAACCATAAGTATTTTTCTTTCTTCTTTTCTTTTTTTAATTCTATTATAGGCCCACGAAATAGCTTCCCCATCAATATTTTCTTTTAATAATCCTTCTTTAAGCATTAAGCCTATATTATTTTTTGCCTGCCTCCACTGTGTGTCTGCACCTTTATAAATTATATGTCTTAAATCATTTAATCTTCCAGGATTTTTTGGCTTATCATTTTTAGTCCAAGCTTCTCTGCTTTTACCACCTTTCCAATTTTTTGTAGTAAAGCCTAAAACCTCTACTTTTACTGAGCATCTTTCTAAGGTTCTAGATAATATATCTGCACAAAGTGCAGCAATTGTTATTGGCCGACCTCTCATGGAACCAGAATTGTCTATTAACAAGGTTACGATTGTGTCCTTAAAATCAAGATCTTTTTCTTTCATAAAAGATAAAGAATTATAAGGATCCATAATTATTCTAGTTAATTTTGAGCTATCTAATAAACCTTCTTCTAAGTCAAACTCCCATGCTCTATTTTGTTTTGCAAGGAGCTGCCTTTGTAGTTTGTTAGCAAGCTTAGTAATTAAATCTTGAAACCCAACAAGTTGTTGGTCTAAATTTTTTCTTAATTTTTGTGTTTCTTTTATATCTTCTAATATTTCAGCTTTTGCAATTTCATCAAATTCTGTGGTGAATACTTTGTAATCTTGATCAATATTATCAATATTTGTTTTTTGTAAAACACTTTCTGCACTCTCTTTTAAAGAATCCGAGTCTTCTAATTGTTCTTCCATCTGCTGGTCGCTTAGATCAAAGCCAGCATCTAAACTAGTCTGGCTATCATCTTGTTTATTTTCTTCCTCTTTGTCATCAGACTGGCCGTCATTATCGTTCTCTGATTTATTATCTTGCTCATTTTCTTGTTCATCGTTTTCTTCATTATTTTCTTCATTATTTGAAGCAAAGACATCCATATTCTCTAAAATTTCTGAAAATTTTAAACTATAATTATTTTGATCTTCCAAATTTTTACTTAAAAAATCAAAATGCTTATCAATAGATTCGTCAAATTCTTTCTTCCAAAAATCTAACATTTTTGTAGACACATCATTGAGTTCTAATTTAAAGAATTTGTTTAACATATATAATTCAAAAGCTTCATTCACAGGAACATCTTCTTTATTTTTTAATTGTTCTTTACGATTAGAAAGTATTTTTTGACTATAATTTTCACTTAAATTTTTTCCAACTCCTTTGAGCATTTTGCCCCCAAGAAGTTCATACCTAATTTTTTCAGCAATATTATATAAAGATTTACAAGAAGGATTATTAGGTAGGTTTTTATTAAATATTTCTTTATTTGAAAATTTTTTCTTTAAGGCACCAGAATCAGTTTCTGCTCTTAGTCTAACAAAATCATTTTTATTTGATAAATTGGTTATATCAAAAAAATCAGTTTTTTTATTACTTAAATCCTTATCTAATTTTTTAACATCTAATTTATAATCTTCAGAAATTACTTTGGCAGTAGAAATTAAAGCTTGTTTAAATTGCTCTTTAAAATTATTTTCTTTTGAGCTCATTTAGATCTGAATATTAACCATCGACTCTGGCAACTCTTCCCCAAAACATCTCTGATAATATTCAGCTATTGTATTTTTCTCTATATCGTCACACTTATTTAAAAAAGTAACTCTAAAAGCATAACCTGTGTCTTTGAAAATTTCAGCATTTTCAGCCCAATGAAGTACCGTCCTTGGACTCATTACAGTTGATATATCTCCAGCTATAAAGCCCTTTCTAGTTAAAGATGCAACTTTAATCATGTTAGAGACTTTTTCTTTACCTTTTGGATTGTTTAAATTTTTATTTTTAGCAAGAACGATTTCCATTTCTCTATCAAGACTAAGATAATTTAAAGATGTTACAATATTCCATCTATCCATCTGCCCTTGGTTAATTTGTTGAGTACCATGGTACAATCCTGTTGTATCCCCTAGACCAACTGTATTTGAAGTTGCAAATAATCTAAAAAATTTATTTTGTTTTATAACTTTATTTTTATCTAAAAGAGTGAAATTTCCTTCGGCTTCTAACACCCTTTGAATAACAAACATCACATCTGGTCTTCCCGCATCATACTCATCAAAAACAAGCGCAACAGGGTTTTGAATAGACCAAGGTAAAATACCCTCTTTAAACTCTGTAATTTGTTTGCCATCTTTTACAACAATTGCATCTTTTCCAATAAGATCAATCCTACTTACATGACTATCTAAGTTTACTCTAATACAAGGCCAGTTTAATCTAGCTGCAATTTGTTCAATGTGAGTAGACTTTCCTGTACCATGATAGCCCTGAACCAAGACACGCTTATTAAACGCAAAGCCTGATATGATAGCAAGAGTAGTATCTCTATCAAATTTATAATTTTTATCTATTTCAGGAACGTATTCGCTTCTTTTAGAGAAAGCGTCAACTTCCATATCTGAGTCAATTCCAAAACTTTGCTTTAAAGACATCTTAATGTCTGGCTGTATGTTTAAATTAGGTGTCAATTTTTTCCTTATAAGTATTTTTTAGCTGAGTATAAGCCAAAGTAATTAATTTAAGTTTTTCTTCGTATTCTTTATTTCCCAAATTAATATCAGGGTGAAATTTTTTGACAAGAGTTTTGAACTGATCTTGTATTTGTTCCCATTTTTGGCCAACTGAAACACCCAGAATACTAAAAGCTTTAATATCATTAGCATCAAATTTGAATTGATTCATATGGTTATATTCACCTCTAAGTTTGGTTTTATCAAACTCATCTTTTAAAGTATTGTTCCATAGCACTTTAAAAAAGTTATCTGAGGAGCTAAAGCTCTGAGTGGGTTTGTGCCAGGTCATATCAGACTTTAAAAAATCAAATACTTGTTCATCGTCCATTCCTTTAAAATAATTCCAATTTTTATTGAATTCTTTAACGTGAGCTAAGCAAAGCAACCTGTAGCGCTTGCTATTATCTTTCTCAATTGGTGCCTTATATTCACCAGTATCAAAGCAATTATTCCAATCACAAATATTTTTCATGTTGTATAGTAATAAATTATTATTTATGAATATAAACGAATTAATTGAAATTGTTAAAAGTAAAATTGAAGCAGAAATTGTTATGCAAGATTTTAAAATAGAAGATAAAAGTTTTTTACATAAAAATCATAAAGGAAACCAAGAAGGAATGTTTCATTTAAAATTAATTATTAAATCTGATGAGCTGAAAAGATTAAATAAGATAGAATCAACTAAGAAAATCTATAATATTTTAGATCATGAGCTGAAAGAACACATACATTCCATTCAAATACTACTTAGTTAATTCTTTTTTCAAAAAGAGATTAATAGTTTTTTCATTAAACTGTAATTTGTAAACTGGAGAACCTATTCTTTTAAGCAAAACCAGACTAATTTTCTTTGTATTATTTTTTTTATCTTTTTTCATAAAAGATAAAATTGTATTTAAATTTTTTATTGAAAAGAATTTATTAATATCTCTTGGAAGATTTAGGTCATTTAAGTGACCATCAATTAATTCAAATTCTTTTTTATTTAAAATTTTATTTAATAAACTAAATCTAGCAGCAGTTTTAACACCGAGGATAACTGCTTCACCATGATTTAACTTTGCTGAATAACGCAGTGTTGCTTCAAAGGCATGAGCAAAGGTATGTCCAAAATTTAGTATTTTTCTTATACCTAATTCTTTTTCGTCAGCCTCAACTACCTTTTTTTTAATCAAGCAGCTTTGATAAATAGCTTTTTGTATAAAGGGACTTTTTAATTCTAAAATCTTTTTCCCATTCTTATTTAAAAAATAAAAAAACCTTATATCATCAATAAGGGAGTGTTTTAAAATTTCACCATACCCACACACAACTTCTCTTTTTGGTAAAGAGTTTAAAAAATTAATATCTGATATAACTAGACTAGGTTGATAAAATGAGCCAATTAAGTTTTTACCATATTTGGTGTTTACACCTGTTTTGCCTCCGATTGATGAGTCGACCTGTGAAAGTAGTGTAGTTGGTATATTTACAAACTTTAAGCCTCGCTTAAAAGTGCTTGCTGCAAAGCCTGATACATCACCAGTAATACCACCACCAATAGAAATTAAACAATCATTTCTATTAAAACTTTTTTTTAAAAGAATTGATGTGATTTCATTGACACTTTTTAGATTTTTATTTTTTTCACTTGCATTAAAATAATGAATTGAAACAGATCCTTTTGGTAAAGATTTTAAAGTATCTTTTACTAAATTTTTTGGAATATTTTTGTCAATTACTAGAAGACATTGATTAAAATCAATAGAATTTTCTTTCAAAAATTTATTTACTTTTTTTAAAATATTATTTCCAATAATAATTGAATATTGTTGACTGTTGGTGTTAACTTTTAATTTAATTAAGCTCATATGTTTTTATTATTGTTTTAACTATTTCACTTTTTGTTAATTTATTACAGTTTATTTTAAAATTAGCCTTTGAATATGTTTTTTTTCTTTTTTTGATAATGGCCTTAATTTCTTGTTCAGTTGACTTTGAGGCTAAGGGTCTTTTTTTGCTACCTTTAATTCTTTTAATTAAAACTAAATCATCCCAATTAAGCCAAAAAGAAAAATGATTTGTTAAAACATCTTTTCTTATCTTGTCATTAACAAAACCACCCCCACCTAAGGAAACAACAACTTTTTTATGTTTTAAAGATTTAATTGTTATTTTTTCTTCTAAATTTCTAAAGTAGTCCTCGCCACTTACTTCAAATATTTCTGAGACAGTCATTCCAGCATGTTCTTCAATTAAATGGTCTATATCAATGAATGGAATGTTTAATTTTTTTGAAACCATAGCTCCAATAGAAGATTTACCTGACCCCATCATACCTAAAAAAACGAGGTTTTTATTTGAATTCATAAGCTTTCTTTATTGAAAAAACACAAATATGTCTTAATTTGAAATTAGTAAAGAATATATGCAATTTTCAAAAAATACAAGTAATGGTAGTGGTAAAAGTCTATTAATCAAAATAGCCTTGGTGCTAATTATTTTTATTGGAGCCGTAGTACTACTTGGGAAAATTGAATTTCCATCTCCAAATAAAGACATTGAAAAAATCATTCCTAATGAAAAACTTAAAATTGTTAAGTAAGAACTATTTTTTAGTTATATTATTTTCTTTATTTTTTGGTTTTGTAACCAACTCACAAGAACCAGTCGATATCTGGGAAGTAGGTGAAAAAAAACCTGAAGAAAATACAAATCTAATCGAAGATGAAGCTGAAAAAAATATTCCACAGAATACTATTTATGAAATGCAGTCCCAAAAAAAAGGGGAATTAAGTATAGAAGAAACACAAACTTTAATTTCTAAAGAAACAAAGTTAGTTGGAATTTATGATCCTGCAGAAAACGGTTTAGATATCAATATGTGGTCTAATTCTAATGGGGATCAAATTTTAAATATCTTTAAAAGAATAGATAAATTGGAACTTTCAAGAGATGCGGTGGAGATTTTGGATATTTTATTATTAACAAATGCACATTATCCAGAAATGAATATTTCAAAAGAACAGTTTTTAGAAATAAAATCAAAGTGGCTTATTAAGCATTCAAATTTTGAACTAATTGAACAATATTTATTAAACAATCAGATTGTTAATGAGCACCCAAAACTTACTAAACATTTAGCAGATCATTACCTGTCCCAATCTGATGTTAAAAAAGCTTGTGAGATTTTTTCAAAAATTAAAGAACCAATACAAGATTTATATCTATCTAAATTTAATATTTATTGCTTAATTAATAATAATAAAAGAGATGAAGCTCAATTGCTCATCGATCTTCAATTAGAATTAGGCATTGCCGATGAGTTTTTTATTAAAAAAATTGATTATTTGATGGGGTTTAATACAGAACCAGCAATAGAAGTTTCAGAAAAAACAATCTTAGATTTTCACTTATCTCACAGAACAAATCCAGAATTTAAATTTGAACCCAAAGATACTACATCAAAACAAATATGGAAATATTTATCAACTTCAAATCTATTAGATAATATCATTGATATTGAGCTTACAGATATAGACAAAATTACTAGTATCGAAAAGGCAACACACGAGGGAAATTATACAGAGAGAGAGTTATTTGAACTTTATAAGAGATTTCAATTTAATATTAATCAATTATTAAATATCAAAGAATCAACTAAAGTGCTCTCAGCAGTAGAGACAAGAGCGTTAATTTATCAAGGAATTTTAATTACCACTGAAATTGAGAATAAATTACAACTAATGAATGCTCTCAAAAATTCTTTCAAGAATGACGGTATTGAAAATGCATTTAACATAGAATTAAAAGCTTTTTTAAAAAACATAGAAGAGGAAAAGGTCCCTTCAAATTTTACAACATTCTATCAAAATAATTTAGAGGATAAGGAGACGCAACAAGTAAATATTAAAATAAATAATAAAATTTTACATCAATCAAAATTAATAAATTATTTAAAATTAGAAAAATCTAAAAAAGATCCCACAAAAGATATAAATGATTTCTTAAAAAAAATAAAAAAAGATAAAAAATATTTTTTTTCTAAAAAAGATGTAATTTTAGTTGAGACCTTTAAGTCCGATGGTGTCAAGATTTTAGAGAAGTATGATGATTTATACCAAATAAACGATTCAGAAATACCATCTGATATTCAAATATTTGTTAACAGTGGTGATATGGCTGCTGCATTGCTTAGAATTGTTGAGGTTATAGGGCAGGACAGCTTAAATGCTATTGATGAAGATACGTTATACTTTATTATAAGCACACTTAATCAGCTAAATGCGGATCCACTAAGAAATAAAATACTCTTTAAAGTTCTTCCTTTAAAAGTTTAAAATTTATACTAAAATAATCAACCATAATGTCAGTTAAACCAATTTTAACAGAACCAAATAAACTATTAAGGCAGATTTCTAAACCAGTTGAAAATGTTGGTGATGAAGAAAGAAGACTTATGGATGATATGTTGGATACTATGTATGCAGCACCGGGAATAGGTCTTGCAGCAATTCAAATAGGGGTACCAAAAAGAATTATAGTAATGGATATAAGTAGAGATGAAGACAAAAAGGAGCCAAGATATTTTGTTAATCCAGTAATCAAAAATAAAAATGATATAACGTCAAAATATGAAGAGGGTTGTTTGTCAGTTCCTGATCAGTTTGCTGAAATAGAAAGACCAAATGAATGTGAAGTTGAATATTTAGATTACAATGGAAAAAAACAATTATTAAAAGCAGATGGATTATTGGCAACTTGTATTCAACATGAAATGGATCACTTAGAAGGAGTTTTATTTATAGATTATTTATCTAAATTAAAAAAATCTATGATAATTAAAAAACTCTCTAAGATTAAGTCGAATAGAATAATCGTTTAAATGACAAAAAAAATTGTCTTCATGGGTACACCATTATTTGCTGTACCAATTTTAAAATCTTTGTATCAAAAAAATTATATAATACCTGTCGTATATACACAGCCACCAAAAAAATCTCAAAGAGGTCAAAAAATAAATAAGTCGCCAATACAAATTGTAGCAGAAGATTATAATATAGATTGTAGAACACCAGACACATTAAAAGCAAATAAAGAAGAATATGAATATTTAAAACAACTAGATTTAGATTTGGTAATTGTTGTGGCCTATGGTCAAATAATACCCAAAGAATATTTAAATCTTGCCAAAAAAGGTTTTATAAATATTCACGCCTCCCTTCTGCCAAAGTGGAGAGGTGCTGCACCCATTCAAAGGTCTATTATGAATTTAGAGAAAGAAACAGGAATTAGTATTATGAAAATAGGAGAAAAACTTGATACTGGTCCAGTTGGCAATAGTTATAGAATAAAAATTAAAGATAGTGATAATGCAGAAACAATATCAACTAAACTTTCAATTTTAGCTTCAGAAAAAATCATAGAAAATGTAGAAAATATATTTGAAGATAAATTAACATTTAAAGAACAAGATGAGACAAACGCAACCTATGCTTCTAAAATTGAAAAATCAGAGGGTGAAATTAAGTGGAATGATAATGCAGAAAGTATTATTGGAAAAATAAACGGATTATACCCAAGCCCTGGGGCCTTTTTTATTTTTAAAGATGAAAGATACAAAATTTTAAAAGCAGAATTAGGAACTAAAAGTGGAGAGGTAGGTGAGGTAATGACTAGTGATTTAGAAATTAGCTGTGGAGATCAAAAATCTATAAAAATTATTGAAATTCAAAGACAAGGAAAAAAGCCTCAAAATATTAATGAATTTGTTCTTGGTTCGCAAATAACAAAAGGCTCAAGAATAACAAATGTTTAGATACCAAGTTTTGATAGAATATATAGGAACTAATTTTGTTGGTTGGCAAATACAATCTAAAGGAAAATCAATTCAAAAAGAAATACAAGTCAAGTTATCAAAATTTTTAAAAGAAAAAGTGGTTTTGATAGGATCTGGAAGAACAGACGCAGGCGTTCATGCAATAGAGCAGTCAGCTCATTTTGATTGCAAAAAAGAAATTCAAAATTTAGATAAGTTATTAAAATCAATTAATCATTTTATAAATGATAAAGGTATTTCTGTTTTAGCAATTAAAAAAAAAAGTCTAAAATTTCATGCACGACATTCTGCTAAACAAAGAATTTATAAATATATAATTTTTAATAGATTAAGTAAGCCTTCTCTTGAAAAAGAAAGAGGTTGGCACATAATCAAAAAATTAGATATTGAGTTAATGAAAAAAGGGGCAAAAAAACTTTTAGGTACTAAAGATTTTTCTACTTTTAGAGCATCAAGTTGTAATGCAAAAAGTCCAATTAAAACTATGAAATCTGTTAAGATTAAATCAACTAGTGGAAGAATTGAAATACAGTTTAAGTCACAATCATTTTTACAACAACAAGTAAGATCAATGGTAGGTAGCTTAAAATATTTAGCTGAAAATAAATGGAATTTAAAAAAATTTGAATTTGTTATTAAATCAAAAAAAAGAATTCTTTGTGCACCACCAGCACCTGCTGAGGGATTATTTTTAGAAAAAGTTATTTACTAGTTTTTTGTCGGCCAATACTAAATTTCTTATTAATTCTCCATCTAGACTCAGCTCGAACAATATAGCCACAACAATTTTTTGACTTACATTTACATGGAAACTGTTTGTAATCTTCATCGTAACCAAAGCCATAATCAGCTGTAATCTCTTCACCTTTTTTAATATCTTTTATAGCCACTACCCATAACTTTAAACCTGTTCCATTATAATCACAATTATTAGAACAAGAGTGGTTTATTAAACGTGCTGTGTTCCAAGAAACATCTCCATCCATGTCGTATTTTTTATTTAAATTAAATAAATAGATAGGCTTTGCATTATCAAATTTTTGTGACTCTTCTGTTTGTTTCTTAGTAATAATTTTACCAACATAATCAATAATTCTAGTGCCTTCTTTGATATCTTTTGTAGCATATAGGCCACGACCTTTTTTATCGATGTCAGACTTTTTAATTCTATAAAGTTTCATTGAGAATTCTTTAGTGCTTATTGAGAAATTATCAATTAAATTCTAGTAAAGCTTTTACATGCATCTCAGTGCTTTCTTGAAGTGCTAATAGATCGTATCCACCTTCTAAAATTGATACTACTTTTCCATCACAATATTGTTTTGATAGCTCGAGTGTTCTTTTAGTAATATTATAAAAATCTTTTGACTCTAATTGAAGTTGTGCCAATGGATCATCTTTATGTGCGTCAAACCCTGCTGAAAGTAAGACAAATTCAGGTTTAAATTCTCTAATTTTCTTAAGTACAAATTCATAGGCATTTAAATATTCTTCTGAGGTTGTTCCTGCTGGTAAGGGAATATTTAATATATTGTTATATTTCCCTTTTTCATCGTTAGTGCCTGATCCTGGATAATAAGGATATTGATGAGTAGAAATATATAAAACCTTTTCATTATCATGAAAAATATCTTGAGTGCCGTTTCCATGATGAACATCAAAATCAATAATTGCTACTTTTTTAAGTTTATATTTGTTTATAAGATAGTTGGCTCCAACTGCCACATTGTTATAGATGCAAAAACCCATAGCCTTATTTTTCTCAGCATGATGTCCAGGGGGTCTGACGGCACAAAACGCATTGCTAAAATTTTTATTTTGAACACCATCTATAGCTGTAATGATTGAACCTACAGCATCCGAGCTTGCATCCTTACTCCCAGGGGAGACTATTGTATCTCCATCTAAAAAAGATAATCCTTTTTCAGGAAAAGATTTTTCTACAAAATTTATATAATCCGAATTGTGAGTTATTTCTAAAAGTGATCGATCAAATTTTGAAGGTTTTTTCCAAACTAAATCTTTATTATCGAATTTTTTTAAATTATCGATAACCACTGTAACTCTGTCAATTTTCTCTGGATGACCGTCGCCTGTATTATGATTTTGATAAGTATCAGAGGTTATTAAACCAGTTTTCATTTAAAATAATTTTCTAAAATATTATAATATATTTTAGTCAATTTTTTTAGATCTGAAATAGATACCGCCTCATCAACTTTGTGCATTGTTTTACCTACTAGACCAAATTCTAAACATGGAGCAATTTTTCTAATAAATCTTGCATCAGAAGTTCCACCTGTTGTAGACAGTTGAGGTTCTGTCTCTTATACACATCTCCGAGCCCAC
>OJHC01000316.1_pt1 | contig 13223 bp, 10 predicted proteins | sample 1595091 | NCBI WGS metagenome assembly OJHC01 (sample SAMN05416829, study PRJEB24817) | seawater metagenome | isolation source: Sea water | place: Canada:Atlantic | collected 2013-07 | reverse complement strand
ACGACCAAGAATCTATCACTGGTTGCGGTTTAGAAGACTTCAAGGAAGTGCTGTTTTCGTGGCAAGAATTTGTAGGCAGAATGTAGCTCACGGACCGGACTCTGACTCTTATCGTCAAAATTGTATTTTCAGCACTTCATTTAATCTGTTTGCGCTCACGTATATTGTGATATTCGGGACAGAAAGGTTTCGAACGACTGTGACAGACGGCTATAAGCGAATGCCGGACCGTCACCACCGCGATGGTGGTGGTCTGCTTAAGACAAATTCCAGACGGTCACTAGTGCAGGGCGAGATCGTGAATGTTTTTTGACCAGTTGAAAAAATTCAACGAGTTATTTGACGAGCTAGGTTTGCCGTGATCTCATACTCCCTTTTAGGGAATAAAACATGTATATCGAAGCCTTCACAACGCACTTTGGTCAATTCTCTGACACCCGTCAATCCGCCAAGGTTACCTATCCACTTGAGGATATTCTGTTTATTACCTTGTGTGGTGTTGTCGCTGGAGCCGAAGGTTGGAGTGAGATCCGTGATTATGCCGATGGTCATATAGAGTGGTTCCAGCAACATGGTTTCTTGCGAGATGGGGTACCTGTCGATGATACTATTACCCGTACCATTTCACGTATTGACCCCGAGCAGTTCAGAGCCTGCTTTATTCAATGGATGCAGGCCGTACATGAAAATACCGAAGGACAGTTGATTGCAATTGACGGTAAAACGCTGCGAAGCTCTTATCAACGTGGTGCTCGCCAATCGACCATAGACATGGTCAATGCGTTTGCTTGTGCTAATAAAGTGGTTTTAGGTCAGGTTAAAACTTCAGAGAAATCAAACGAAATAACAGCGATACCTGAGCTTATTCAGTTACTTGATGTCAAAGGAGCGCTCGTGTCGATAGATGCCATGGGCTGCCAAACCAGCATTGCAAAAGAAATAGTGGGACAAGGTGGAGACTATTTTTTCACGCTTAAAAATAATCAAGAAACGCTCTGTAAGGCCGTGGTCAACGCGTTTGCTGAGACACGCAAAGCACCGCTTGGTGGATTAACATTTGAGCAAAAACGTGGTCGCATAGAAGCTCGCACTTATCATGTGTTAAAGGCCGAAGAAGTGAGTAAAATGTTCCCGCAGTGGCCACAGTTAAAAACGCTCGGTATGAGCATGAGTTTTCGTCAACAACAAGATAAAGCGCCGGAACTGATGTACCGCTACCATATCAGCTCAGCGTGTTTGAGCGAGAAGCAATTAGCTGAAGCAGTACGCTCCCACTGGGCTATAGAGAATAGCTTGCACTGGGTATTGGATGTCAGTATGGGTGAGGATGCTTGCCATATACATCAAAATCATGGTGCGGAAAATTGGTCAATGCTACGCCACCTAGCGTTAAATATGTTACGTGCTGAGTCGTCAAAAGGCAGCATACCTGCAAAGCAAAAGCGTGTTTGGATGAAAGCTAATTATCTGGAAGCTGTATTGACAGCGGGATTCAGTAGCATGATCAATTAATAAGCACTCATGCGGTTGCCCTGGTCACTAGTGTTGTTTAATTTGTGGGAGCAAATTAGTACCTAGCCTGCTTGATAAGATTTAATTGTTCGTTATCCTGATTGAAAAGCTGATTTAAGGAAAAGTTTATGGACACATTGAAAAACACTGAAGATAAAATAGTGGCTAAACAAAACAATGAACAAGAATCAGCGAATTTTATGACAGCCCAAGTACCCGTTCCAGACATGCTTTCTATTTCAAAAAATACGAGCAATAAAAGACGTCCCATTATCTTTGGAATGTTTCTGTTAGCGATTTGTTTTGTAGGTTCACTGTGGTTTTCGATGACCGAACTAAACAATCACTACAAACTAAGGTCCGATATGGTGCTTCAATTCTTGGGTACAGAGGAAATTAGAGCCGAAGTGTTCCAAATGTATGGCGAAAGAATATATGAGGATTCCGATTTTTATAAGGGTTCCGGTATTTATAAGGATTCCAGTATTTATAAGGATTTCGAACCTCTTCTAATGTATTTAAAAGTAAAAGAAGATTTAAGCAAAGCAGATATCTCAAACGCTGACGACAAGCTTGCTAATACAGTGCGAGCAATCCAAGAAATAGATCGTTTACTTCAACCACTTCTATTAAAAAAGTATCAGCCTGCTGAATTAGAAGGCCACAATATTTATTGGATATGGATGAAAATCTCTTTGAGCTTTTTAGGTCTTGTTTCAACGATTTTATATTTCGTAAAGTGGCAAAACAATTGGGCCCAAACGCATGCAGATTTTGAGTCTAAACAACTACAAGATAGACTTGATTTAAAGAGAGCAGAGTGGATTGTCGAAGTTGCAACTTCTTGTAAAAAGGATAGTGATAATTTGCTTTCTGAAGAATTATTGTCGAATTTTGCTCAAAACCTTTTTTCAAAGAAGAATAATGATAATCAAGAGTTAATACATCCTTCAGACCAGCTTGCCTCTGCACTGCTGGGCTCTGCATCAAAGTTGCGAATGAATATTGGGGGAAATGAACTTGAAATTAATAAACCTGGTAACATCAAACCAAAACAATCAACTAGCTAGCCTCAAATAACTTTTATAAATTTGTAGCTCACATGCTCTTCTTTAGTTAGTTCTACATCGTGAACACTTTATTTTTCCTTGAATATATGTGAGGACAAAAGTTCGTATAAAGTCTTTAATCTCTCCTTGCTGGCGTTAATTGTGAGCGACCGCTTCACGTACTTAATCGACAATCAAATTTGCTCATATTCTTCTAAAACAGAACGTAAGATAGAGTTCTGAAAAATTCACTTAAACCATCGATTCTCCGCCAAACGTCTGTCTTTCGTACCTACGGGCTGCTGTTTTATCTCGGATTGAGGTCCTTTTTTAAAAAATCAGCTTTCATTCCGTGTAAATCGTTTTGGCATCAAACTCGGATTTATATTTTTTATCTATACTCTATCAGCGGTAAGCCGAGTTTGTTGACTTACCCTTTACGCTGTCCAGTAGTAAACAGCATTACTTTTTTCGCGTTATAGAAAGGAAATAACCATGAAAATGAAGAAGGAAGATATACCCGTTGTAATGCAAGCCCCAGGAATGATCATGCGCTCCCAGGCGGGATTGGGAAGCATGACCGTTGTTTTCCATGAACTACCAAAAGGCACTGATTTTACGCCCTTGCTCAAAGGGTTAAACAACAACAACTGTCATTGCCCGCATTGGGGTTATATATTCGAAGGGGCCTTCCGCTTTATATACGATGACGGTACACAAGAGTTATTTGAAGCCGGCGACGTTTTCTACGCACAGCCAGGGCACACCGCCATCGTCGACAAGGACTTAAAATTTATAGATTTCAGCCCGACCAAGGAATTAGCTCAGGTAATGTCAAACGTTGATAAAGTTATGGCAGAAATGGCTTAATAACACGCTTACGCTTTCATATATTCAGGCTTGAATCTAATCATCAGTATAGTGGCTTCACCATCACTGTTCAGTTCAGGCCTGCTTTCTCACCTAAGCAATTTTCTGATGTTTGCTCTCCTCCCAGTTGCGTTTTCTAAAATACCCGCCGTCACAATTTGTTCATTTTTGTGTCGTTATAGAGTCACATTGCCACTTTAACTTGCACGGCTACTTTTAAAAATAAAAAAGGAACATTCGGTGCAACCACTTAAAAACACTCTAAAACTTAGCATGTTATCTATGGCAGTCGTTTTCGGCTTAGCAGGCTGTGCGCTTGACGGTGATGACGGTCAAGATGGCGCTGCAGGTGCCGCTGGTATTGATGGTACAGACGGGGCTGATGGCGTCGATGGCCAAAGCCTACCCCGAGATTTAAACATTGAAGTGGTTGGCCGCTTTACCGCCGGCGGTATAGAGGTATTTGGTAAAAGTGCTGCTGAAATAGTGCAATTTCACCAAGCGTCAAACACCGCGTTCGCGATAAATTCAGCTGAAAATCAAATCGAGGTCATAGACTTATCAGGGCTAACAAGCGCGGCTGTAGCAAACCCATTTTCTGATGCTAGTTTGCTATCCAATGCATTTACTTTTGCTGACAGCGTAACAGTAAAAGATGAAGCAAATGCAGACCAAACCATCACCTTAGGTGCAGCTAACTCGATTGCTATCAATGGTGACATGCTGGCAATTGCAGTAGAAGCTAGCGTAAAAACAAGCCCAGGCGCGGTATTGTTCTACAGTTTAGATGCTGCAGGCCAAGGCACCTTTATCAAAGCAGTTGCCGCAGGCGCACTACCCGATATGGTTGCGTTTAATCCTGATGGCACAAATGTGTTAGTGGCTAATGAAGGTGAACCAGACACAGATTACGCAGTCGACCCACAAGGCAGTGTTTCGATGATCGCCATCACTGATGGTGTTCCAGCTGATACAGCGCAAACGATTAACTTCACCACTGACATGACGTTCTCAAGTGACACGCTTGATGAAGAAGACTACGACACTGACGCAAAACGAATGGCATTGCTAAAAGCGTCTGGGGTTAAATTTGCTGGTCCAACAGGCATGACAGTCGCCCAAGAATTAGAGCCTGAATACATCACCTACGCAGCAGACGGTAAAACTGCTTATGTGTCTCTTCAAGAAAGTAACGCAATAGGCATTCTAGACTTAGAAGAAATGACCATTGAGGTACGCGCACTTGGCTTTAAAGACTGGAGTAATTTCGAGTTAGATTTCACCAATGAGGACGAACTACCTCACTTTGATAGTATTGACGGCTTATACGGTATGTATCAACCCGATACGATTACCTCTTATCAATACAATGGCGCCACATTTATTTTGTCAGCCAATGAGGGTGACTCGCGCGACTATGATGCATACTCAGAAGAAGTTCGAGTAGAAGACATAATTGATGAAGACGAATTGAATATGAGTCTGTCACCAAGCTTGCAAACTGCATACAATTTGAGCGGAGGTGATGACGGCTTAGGGCGCTTGAAAGTAACAACAGCCCTAGGCGATGCCGATGAAAATGGTGAATTTGAAGCACTATACGCCTACGGAGCACGCTCATTTTCGATTTGGGATCAAAACATAAACCTTGTTTACGATTCAGGCGATGATTTCGGTAAAATCTCAGCCGCTATTTTAGGTAATGACTTCAACAGCGCACACACCGAAAACAAAGGTGATAACCGCTCGGACGACAAAGGCGGCGAACCAGAAGCGATCGCCGTGGGCGAAATTGAAGGTCGTACCTATGCATTTATTGCCCAGGAACGTTCAGGTGACTTGTTTACGTACGATGTTACCAATCCATTCAATGTTGCTTACGCTGCACACTATAACAACCGTGACTTCAGCACAGACTTCGAATTAGATGATGATTTGGATAATCCCTGTGACGAAGCCGAAGGTATGGATTGCAGTGAAGTGGCCATATCAGGTGATTTAGGCCCAGAGAGCATTAAGTTTGTTGCCCCCAGTGACAGCCCTAATGGAAACGCGCTGCTTATAATCGGTAATGAAGTTAGTGGTACAGTCACTATTTACCAAGTCACTGAAAAATAGCTAAACTTAATAGCCACCGATAACGTTAAATGACGCGCCTTTGCAATAAATGCAAAGGCGCTTTCGTATCATCCTTTCAATGTGCTTTGGCTAAGTGCGTGCCTGCGCAGCTGCGATACTCTTTTTGATCAGCGGAGAAATCGTTAAACCTTGCACCACGATAGAAAATATCACCACAATGTAAGTCACGATAACCATCAAATTATGTAAATTATGACCATTTGCTAACACGGTATCGTTAGGAATAGACGCCGCCATCGCTAACGCTAACCCGCCTCGCAAGCCACCCCAAGTCAGAATTCGCACTGAATTTAAGTCATAGCGCCTAAATTGTTTAAACACCAAGTACGGAGCACCCACGCTAACGAATCGAGATAAAAGCACTGCTGGGATCATGCACAGACCGATGGCAATTTCATCTATCGATAACGTCATACTGACGATCAGCATGCCAATCAACAAAAACAGTAAGGCATTCAAAAACGTATCAGTGGCATGCCAAAAGTTTTTTATAAAGCGAATACTAGAAATACGCGCCAATGACGCACCTTTAGAGCGCGTTACATTGCCAATAAATATGCCGCACATCACCATCGCCAGTGCGCCTGACACATGCAATGCAATAGCGAGGGCGTAGCCTGCAGACGGAATAGCTAATGTCACTAATAAACGTACATTAAAGTCAGGACTCTTGACGATAAGAAAATGCGCAACCACGGCTAAAACTAAACCAAATACAATACCGCCCACCGCTTCCGATAAAAACAGCTCAGCAACACTGCTAAACGTTGGCTCAACTCCACTAAATGCGACCGCGAATAACGTAGAGAAAATAACCAAGCCAACCCCGTCATTAAATAGCGATTCCCCTTCGACCTGAATTGAAATGTTCTTCGGGGCCTGCATTTGTTTAATAATGGCTAGCACAGCAATAGGATCCGTAGGGCTGATAAGTGCGCCGAATAACAAGCAATATATAAAGGGCACGTCCCATCCGAATTGCCCCATAATAAATGAGCTTAAATAGCCCACTATCACAGTCGAGACCACAGTGGAAAAAAGCACCAAGGTCGTTATTTCCCATCTCTGGCGACGTAGGGCACGTAAATCTATCTCCATCGCCCCTGCAAAAAGCAAAAATCCCAACATGCCATTAAGCAAAATTTGATTAAAATTCAAATCACTTACCACATTGATCAGCGACTGAGCTGATTCATCTCCCAGTAGTTTAACGGCTAAAATCAGCAACAATGAAATCGCTACAGAGCCAGTGGTAATAGCGATGGTCGTTTGCAGTTTAAGTACAAATTGATTGGTAAAAGCAATAAGGACAGCCAGTGCCCCTAAAAAACAAATGAGATTCCAAGCGTCCATGGACGTTCCTATTGATTATTTTGCTGAAGAAATGTGGTCAAACACGGCAAAAAAGTTAAGTAAATAACTGAAACGAAAATGCTTTCGTTGCCCAGATTCGACTCTACATTTTGGTGTTAGTTAAGGTATATATTTGACGCAGGGATCATAACGTAACTCAGCCACAGCGCCTGTTAACATTGATGTGCAAAGTGTTATGGAATGTAACTTTGATGACTTGTGCTCACACCGCCATGAGAAAAATATTTAGCGATATAGGTGTAATACGTTCGAACACTTTAGCCCAGAAAACTTTTTAGCGGAATTGATAGCGGATGAACAACTAAATTCAAATCGATAAGGGGACACAAATAAAACGGACTTTTTTCTCTGTGACAATTTCTATTTCAAATTCGTCGTTAGAAAAGTAAGCCAACGGATATGCTCCTGATACTCCCGCAAGCACCTGATCATCATACAAAATACGCCTATCTAGCCAACTAAACTTGCTATTTTCCCCAAGACAGTTAGTATTTTGGACGTCTAAACGTCTATGGTAAAATTATGCAAACTCCCCCACCGTCGTCAAACCCGTATTCCACGACAGCGAAACTCGCGCTGTTGCCTCTGCTCACCTTCTTGGTGCTATTTTTAGGTGTCGGTTTTTATTATCAAGCACAAGGTGTGGAGTATGCATTTTATCAGCTGCCTTCCCCGTCTGCCTTGCTGCCTGCGGTGATACTTGCAGTCCTGTTGTCAAAAGAAACCCTGACCGAAACAATGGCCCGATATATCGAAGGGGCTGGTCACAGCAATATCATTACCATGTGCTTTATTTACCTGTTAGCGGGGGCATTTTCCTCCGTCGCCAAAGCCACTGGCGGGGTAGATGCCACTGTGAGCTTAGGGCTGAGCATCATTCCTGCGCAATTTATTTTACCTGGTCTATTTTTAATCGCTGGATTTATCGCTACTGCCATGGGTACATCAATGGGCACACTCGCAGCCCTAGGTCCCGTAGGTTTAGGCGTGGCTCAAGCGACTGGTATCGAGCCCGCATTAGTGGCGGGCGTCTTGGTCAGCGGCGCGATATTTGGTGATAACTTATCGATTATATCTGACACCACCATTGCGGCAACGCGCACCCAAGGCTGTGAAATGCGTGATAAATTTAAGGCTAACTTACACCTAGCATTACCGGCTGCATTCATCGTTATTGTATTGCTAATAACGTTAGGTGAAACAGGTGAAGCGAATATTCCACAAGGCACCAATGCCTGGCTAGCCCTGCCCTATTTACTGATTTTGGTGTTAGCGGTTTCTGGAGTGAACGTGTTCGCGGTATTGGTGATCGGCATATTAACTAGCGCCATTATAGGTATGAGTATTACTGAGTATGAATTAGCCTCAGTCGGGCAAGATGTTTACAGCGGTTTTGGTCAGATGCAGGAAATCATGATCCTATCGTTGATGCTTGGCGGGTTATCTGAGTTGATGCGCCAACAAGGGGGGATAGACTTCTTGCTAGGGGCTATCAGCAAGCTAATTCGCGCCTTATCGTTACCGATTAAAATAGGCAATTCTTTGGGTATCGCCGTGCTTATTAGTGCGCTAAACGTGTGCATTGCCAATAACACGGTATCGATTATTGTTGCTGGCAGCACGGCAAAAGCCCTCGCCGAGCAAGGGGGAATTGAGCCTAAGCGCAGCGCTAGCTTACTGGATATTTTCGCCTGCGTGGTACAAGGGCTAATCCCTTATGGCGGGCAGTTGCTTATTATTGGCGCAACATTCTCGCTCTCACCTGTGGATGTTATCCCTTACTCGTTTTACTGCTTTATTCTTGCGGGGGTGACCTTATTAAGCTTTGTGTGGCGCGCCAAGAAAGAACGCTAAGCGATAGAAATAGAGCAATGCGCAGATGTTAGTGCATTTATGTTCGTAACATCTGCGGCTTTTTCTCACGAAAATAAAATAAATTTTGTTTATTTGGCTTGATACAAAGCAAAACTCAGTGCCGGTACCGTTACTGTTATCAGCTCATCGCTAAGGTTAAACTCAGTCGCTTCAACAAGCCCTTCATAATCTTTTGATTGTGCTGATAACGTCATGCTGGCGGCTTCAGTTCCGGCATTAAACACCGCCAAATACTCTTTGCCTTGAGGCAAAGTTCGCGCAAACGCAAACATCATCGAATCCTCATTAAAGTAACGGCTTTTGTACTGGCCCCTGCGCAAAGCGTGATGATCATGTCGTAATTGCGCTAATTCCTTCAACGCCAAATAGATGGGATGAGTACTGTCAAAATTATCGTCTGCAGTACTCGCGTTACTGCCTAGTAATGGATTGTCGTTGTCACTGACCACCAGAGACGCAAACATATCCTGTCTAGCGTTTACGTCGTTACCGTCACCGGTAAAACCTTGTTCGTCACCGTAATACACAACCGGAATACCGCGAGATAAGTACATAAACGCGTGAGACAAAATACTGCGATGCAGTTTTTCCGCGTTGCTAGCATTTGGTACCCCTTGTTCAATGAAATAACCTGTACGGCCCATATCGTGATTACCCAAAAAAGTCATCAGCAAATCGGCCTGACTATCTTCATCTGTATATAAATCGTCTTGAGCAAATAAGGCTTTGATAGCCAGAGGACTTTGTTTGCGATAGAAGACATCTGCCGCAGCTTGCTGAAAGCCGAAGTCCAACACTGATGGCAATTTACCTTCGGTAGTAAAGCGGCTTAGTTGTGCTGGGTCTGGGTCATAGACTTCACCGAAAATATGAAAATTAGGTATGCCCTGCTCCTGTGCATAAGTCATTATCGATGGGCTAAAAGTTTGCCAAAATGGCAAACGAACGTGGCGCACTGTATCAATTCTAAAACCGTCAGGTTTAAATTCTTTGATCAAATTTTTGTAGATTTCAATCATGCCCTGCAATACTTTAGGGTTTTCTGTATCTAAATCATCGAGACCATTGAAATCACCGTTAAGAGAGCTCTCACCCTCGAATGTGGTATCTCCTTGGTTATGATAATACTGAGGATCATTCAACCAAGCGGGTACTTTTACCGTTTGCTCGTTAAGCGTTACAAAAGGGGTATAATCGTCTCCCTTAGCTTGTTGCTCTATAGACTTATATACGCAGTGTTTATCCCCCTTGAAATCCCCATTACCATGATGACACTCTTCATACTTCACCACGTCTGCGGTGTGATTGGTAATGATATCAAAAAAGACTTTAATGCCTTTTTTGTGCGCTGCTTTTATTAAGCTTTTAAGGTCATCGTTTGAGCCAAAATGCGGGTCAATTTCTGTGAAATCTACGATCCAATAACCATGATGTGCAACGCCATCACGTTGAACCGCTTTATTACGCAATATTGGTGTCATCCAAATGGCAGTGATCCCCATACCTTGCAGATATTCAAGTTTCTGCTCGATACCCTTCATATCACCACCGTGAAAGCCTCGGTTTGATGTTGCATCGAAGCCGCCGGCAGATATACCACCGTTTTTATCACCACGATCATTGCTCAGGTCGGCGTTATTAAACCTATCCGGCATCACGAAATAAAAAACGTCGTCGCGAACATCACGCAATAAATAGTTATCGTTTGGTAGTGTGTTATTCGCTGCATCAGCGTCCGTGACAGTGCTGGTGCTTTGTGCCGTGTGTTGCTTTTCCTGATTTTGAGCTGTATCACAACCTAAAATTACGCCACTAAGAGAAATAAGTAATAATGCTCTAAGCAATATCATGCTGCGGTCTCCTCCATCTTACCCTTTGTAGCTAAACCACATTCTGCGATTGCCGCTATTCCCAAGGCTTCATCTTCCATTTCGCTCAAACCGCTGACACCGATTGCCCCCACACACCGTGCATCCATAAATACCGGCACACCACCCGCGATCCCGGTAAATTTGCCGTCGTTCCAATAGCCCATGTCTTTATGGGTTTCTTGCGCCCAGCTGGCCAGTTGGCGTGTTGTTTGTCTCTCACGTGCAGCAGTGTACGCTTTGGTTTGCGCCAAGACACCAGCTTGCAAGCTTGCATCATCCATTCGACTGAAACACAACAGCTCACCGTGACTATCGGTGACACAAATAGCAATGTGTTGATTGTTCGCACGCGCCGCTGTTATGGCTGCTTGCATCATGTTTGTTGCCGTATCTAAATCCATTGAAGCTCCCGTTGACTTTTATTCGCTGTTAATTGCTGCTATCCAATGCCATATGATAATGAGTAAGCCCAAATCGATTAAGGTAACTCGTGGCCTTTCGCACTTTCATACAAGGCATACCAATGCTCGCGATTGAGTTGGATATTCATTGCTTGGCAAGACGCGGCGATACGAGCGCAATCTGTGGTGCCGATAACCGGTTGCAGCTGCGCAGGGTGACGTAACAACCAAGCCAGCACAATGGCCTCAGGGCTCGTTTGGTATAATGAGGCGAGCTTCGCTACCAATTGACTTGTACGCTGTACGGCTTCTGGCTGGTCACTAACATCTCGCCCTGAGTACAAGCCTTGCGCTAAGCTGCCCCAGCTTTGCAGTTGGATTTTTTCTTGTCGGCAATATTCCAATGTACCCGCGGTAAAATTGATATCACGTCCATCTGTGTTGCCTGCGTATATACCTTCGTCAATCCAGTGTTGCTGGAGTAAACTGGCTTCAATTTGATTGGCCACTAGTGGCTCATCTAATGCTTTTTGCAAAAAGCTAATTTGGTGATGCTGCATATTCGACACGGCAAAATGGTGTACCTTTCCTTCGCGTTTTAGTGCTGTAAAAGCACTCGCGATGTCTTCAGGTTGCATCAATGGATCTGGTCGGTGAAGCATCAAAACATCTAAATAATCCGTATTTAGCCTTTGTAAACTGCCTTCTACTGACGCTTTTATCCACTCACTTGATAGGTCATAGCGCTTCGGGCCTTTATCATCCGCAAACCGAATACCGCATTTTGATTGAATATAAATCTGTTTGCGCAACTCTGGACGCTCGCTTAGCACCTTCCCGAACACTTGCTCCGCTTTGCCATGAGTATAAATATCCGCATGGTCAAAAAAGTTTATTCCTGATTCTAGTGCGGTATTCACGCAATCGTTGGCCTGCTCAATGTGCGCCTGAGTAATGGGCGCGTCACTCCAATCGCCCCCGAGCCCCATACAGCCATATGCAAGTGAACTAACGTTCGGTAAATAGTTAGCAAGAGGTAGCGAAGAATAAGTCATAACGAGCCTGTTTATAGCAATCTGATAGATGAACACAGTGTAGTGACTTAACCGCAAAGCAAAAGAGCAAGTTACTGAAAACATTGTTTGATATAACGAATAATGCAAGGCTAAAATACTTTATTGTTTTTCAGCCTGAACAAGTGTTATGAGTCGTGAACACAAAAAATTTGAACGCTTAATATTATTCAGTGAAGTGGCAAAGCAGCTCAGCTTCACCCGAGCGGCGCAAGTACTATCAATCTCCCGAGGGTATCTGTCGGAACAAATCCGCAAGCTCGAACAAGATATGGGTAAGCATTTATTCATTCGCTCCACGCGCAACGTGTCACTGACCGAAGAAGGAACCCAACTACTCGCAGGAATGAACCACATAAAACGCTCCCTGCTAGAGTTAGAACGCGAAGTACGGCATGACAACGATACCTTAGAAGGTATATTACGCTTAACAGCACCAAGCCAGTTCGCCCAGCGCTATCTACTCGACTTATGCAGCGCATTTCAAGCTGATTACCCAGCAATACGCATTAGCCTAGATTGCAGCTACACCACCCACGACTTAAACCATAATGACTTTGATTTGGCCTTTAGGGCAACGCAAACGCCGCCACAAAACATGGTAGCCAAAAAGTTATTCGATTATCGTCACATGTGTTGTGCCAGCCCTGATTACCTAGCCAAAAACGGCACACCAAATCAGCTGTCGGATTTGCGTAACCATGCCTGTTTACGTCAAAATATGAAGGCCCAGTGGCAATTTAGTGGGCAAAATATACCAGTAGATGGCCCTATTGCTGTGACCGACAACCTCATTTTAAAAAAACATGCGCTTGCAGGAAATGGCATCATTCTAGTGCCAGAATATTTGGTAGATAAAGAAATTCAGCAGGGGTTACTTGTCCCCTTGTTGACTGACTACTTACAAAACGATTTTGCTATTCATCTTATTCACCCTCAGCTGATCCAGCAATCGGCCAGACTGAAAGCGTTTATCGCTTTTACCAAAGACTATTTTGATGCAATGTAATACCAATCCGCATTAATAAGTGACCGTCTCAGAATGCGTCCAGCGGTTTT
>OJHC01000298.1_pt1 | contig 13720 bp, 18 predicted proteins | sample 1595091 | NCBI WGS metagenome assembly OJHC01 (sample SAMN05416829, study PRJEB24817) | seawater metagenome | isolation source: Sea water | place: Canada:Atlantic | collected 2013-07 | reverse complement strand
TTTACTTAAAAGTTTTAGAAAACAGAGACTCGTTTGAAGAAAAAGAATGGAATGAATTATATAAGCTTTCAGAAGAAACGTTTGTTGAAGAAAATGAAAGCCTAAAACAAGGTGGAGCGGGGGCTGGTCTTACTGATAATGACTAAAGACTTTGATGATCAAACAAATAATGATGAAGAAGTTCTTCAATTAGATAATTTTTGTGAAGAGTGTAAAAAAGAAGACCCGAGTGTTTCTCAAAATTTAATTTTAACAGGATTTAAAACCTGTAATTCTTGTAAACTTTCAAAAACTATATTTCCGATTTAACTAATATTATTAATAGGTAAAGCATTCATTTTGCTCATTACAAACGATATTGAAAGAAAAGCAATTATTAAAAAAGCTAAAAAGACTATTCCAAATGATTTAAAATTAGACTTTAGATTTAAAACTTGTTTTGTTGAAATGATTAATCCTGCAAATATCCAAAACTGAGTTAGAAATATTATTGGGATCATTAAATCTGGTGTTACAGCAAAAAATCTTAAAAGCCCTGGTGCATGAGCAAACCCTACCGCAGTTAAAACTTTTTTAAATGGAACTTTAGTTTCTTTGTCTGGAAATAATTTTACACCGATCACATAAATAAATAGTCCCCATACAAACCAAGTAAGAATGGCAGTTAAGCCAGACATTGCAACAGCAGTTTTAATAACAGTGTTTGCAGCAACTGCTCCTGCTAACCCGTCTAATATCATGATAAGTCCTGCAAAATATATTGCAGCTTCACCAAAGTTCTTATTATCTTTGTAAAGAGTTTTATCTAATTTAATAGACCGAACAATTATATTTAAAAATTGACCAAACATTATTTATTTTTTTTACTATTTTTCTGAGCTTTGTAAGAAACAAATAGTGGAAAGATTATTAAAGCAATTACTATTATTATGCAAACTACTATTATCAATGTTTTTGTCATTTTAAATTCAAACAAGCCTATTGAAAGCTAAAATTTATATCCAAACTCAGCTACAAGATAATTTCTATTTTGTGCCACATTATTTTTAAAAAAACCTTTACCACTATTATCAACATATTTGATAGCAAGATCTGTTTTTTTGTTTATATCCAAAGTTGTCTTAATAACACGACTGCGTCTAAAATTACTTCCATCAACTTGACCAATTTTAAGATGAATAGGAAAAGCACCTAAGAAAAAAAGATTTTTTTTTATAAGCCTAACGTCTGTTACTTTATCGCCATATATATATCCAGTTGCAACAATTTTTGAACCATTGCTAGTTTCTTCTCTATGATCATATTCAAAAAATAAATCTTTATGAAATTTGGCTTGAAATATGAATCCTAAATGAGAATTGTCATTTTGTGTGGATACATTTTTATCATGGTGGGTAATTTTTGCATAAGGTATTAATGCAAGATTTTTTTTTTTAATTATCAAGCCTAGTCTTTGATTGAATTCAAAATTCTGCTCTGTTCCATCGTTAACTGTATCATCATAATTAATGATGTTATTTACACTGCGAATGGCAAAATTTTTATTAAGCAAATATGTAAAATGTAAATCAAGTACTAAACCTGGTCTAGTATTGTTATAATTGCTCCCTAAATCATCGATTAGTGTTGTAAAATATCTAATTTTACCCTCAGGATAAAATCTTTTAGTTTCCGCATGTAGTGTTGAAGAAAAAAAAAGGATTATAAGGAAAATTAAAATTTTTTTATAAGCATACATTAATAAGGAATATAAATTTTATTTACTAATAAATATACAGTTATTAGAAAAAATTTATTGAAATTTATAATAAAGAGGGGAATTTACCCCCCCTCTATAAAAATTGATTTAACCTTTAACGACTTCTCTTGTGTTTGCGTTATAAGATTCTGTAAATGGAATATCCACTACCACAGCATCAACAGGTGTTCCTGGTGTGTCAGAATATTTAGCAGGTAAGTGAACTTTGTACTTAGTTCCAACTTTACCTTTAGGGAAACCATTAGCATTTAATGTTCCATCAAATGGCACATATCCCATTGCTATATTTTGACCTTTTTCAGGGTGATACCAAGGTGATGTGATAAATCCTACAGGATCTCCACCACTCTCAGGTGACACTAACCAAAAGTCAGGAGCATATTCTTCAATTGGTTTTCCACCCAACTCAAGACCTACTAACTGAAGTTTGTAAGGTTTTTGACCTGCCTTAAGATCTGCACCCATTTTTTCTAATGCAGCTTTACCAACATAGTCAGCTTTTTTATTCCACTCACCTTTACCAGATAGTGATACTTGGTAACCAAGGTTACACTGGAAAGGATTGTGTTGTTGATCCATGTCTTGTCCCCAAGAAAGAATTCCAGCTTGAATTCTTCTGTGGTGAGCAGGAGCAATAACCATTAGGCTATGTTTTTTACCTGCAGCAAGAACAGCATTCCACATATCATCAGCATATTTAGTTGCTTCTCTTAAGTAGATTTCATATCCAGCTTCACCTGAGAAACCAGATTGTGAAATCACACAACTTCTGCCGCCAACTTTAACTTCAGCTAAACCGTAGAAAGGCATATTGTCAAAATCAACTTGATCTCCACAAAGGTCTTTCATTAAAGCTTTTGATTTAGGACCTTGAATTTGCACTGGGCAAACATCAATTTCCTCAATTGTACAATCAAATCTTCCATCAGCGTTAACACCTTGAAGATACATTCCAATATCAGAGTCTGATAGTGAGAACCAAAATTCATCTTTTGAAATTCTAAGAAGAATAGGATCATTTAAAACACCACCATAAGCATTACATAAAATTACATATCTTGCTCTCATAGGTGAGATTTTAGTTGCATCTCTAGTTATAACGTAGTCAGTAAACTTTTCTGCATCAGGACCTTTAACTCTAATTTGTCTTTCAACAGCAACGTTCCACATTGTAACGTGATTTTTAATTGCTTCATACTCAACCATAGCTCCACCATCTTCAGGTTTTACATAACCTCTTGGGTGATAAATACGATTGTAAACAGTTGCTCTCCAACAACCAGCTTCCATTGATAGATGCCAGTATGGAGATTTTCTTACTCTTGTTGAAATTAACATTTCAACTTTTGTAGGTCCACTTTGTCTTAAGTTATATGGTACTTCACGATCTGATTGATCAACTGAAGTCACATGATTTAGTTTAGTATAGTCAAATTCATTAGACATAACCGTTCTCCTTCAACCACTTGTTAGTTTCCTTCAAGCCGCCGAATGTATAAATGTGGAAGTTGCCAGTAAACTCTTTCACTTTCCCAATTAATTCATTAGGGTCTTTAGGTTTCAATAAATCTAATGCCTTACTAAAATTAGACTTAAGAAAATTTATAGAATTTTTCGCCCCGACAATATTAGCAAATTTAATCAAGCTAGTTATTTTCATTGGCCCAGTAATTCCTACATGCACTGGTACTGACTGCTTAGAAATGAAATCTACGATAGGTTGACTCTCTAATAACCACTGGGTCACTATATAGTCGGCGTAAGGTTTTTTATCTATCATAGCCTTTTCTAATTCTTTATCAGAAATATCCTGACTTCCCTCTGGATGTCCTGCTATTCCTATTTTAATTCCATCAAAAAATCCTGTTTCTAAAATTTGAATTGAACTATCAAATTTTCCAACTGGCTCTCTACTTCCTCCAATAACTAAAGCTTGTTTAGCACCCACATCTTTACATCTTGCAATGTAATCTTTAAGTTGAGCATCATCTGTAATTGATCGTGCTGGAAAATGTGGAACTGGATTAAATCCTTTTTTAACTAACGCCGCTGTTTGGTTAGCTGTCTCTTTATAGTCTCCTCCTGGGAGCATAGTTACATAAACATCCTTAACGGGAGGCAATGTATCAAGATCTGTTTGAGGTCCAACCTCAAGTGAAAAATTCATTTTCCCGATGATTATCTTTTTTGTAAATGCTGTCAAAGAAATTCATCTTGTGGATAAAAATAATTGTTGCCAAAAATTGTGCTGGTGATAATTTTTTTTAATGTCTGAAAATCTTAAAAATCTTGAACTTTCAAAGATCTTGGATTTGGATAAAATTAGAGTGGTTGGGAACCCCATCGAGAAAGCCCATGGCTTACCAAACGAGTGCTACACTAGCTCTGACTATCTAAGAATTGAAAGAGAGAGGATTTTCATGGATAAATGGACAGTAATTGGCGTTGGAAGTTCTGTGCCAAATATAGGAGATGCTCAACCTTATAATTTACTAGGTATTCCTCTTATTATTCTAAGAGATAAAGAGAAAAAAATAAGAGTATTTCATAATGTTTGCAGCCATAGAGGCTTCAAGCTTTTAGATAAGCCTTGTGCTTTAAAAAATGTCTTAAGATGTCCATATCACTCCTGGTCCTACGATTTTGATGGAAAGTTGGTAGCGACACCCCATATAGGAGGTCTGAATGTTCATGAGACAGAAAATTTCGATAAATCATCAAGTAATTTGAAGGAAGTTAGAACCAAAGTTTGGATGGACATAATATTTATCAATATAAATGGTAATGAATTAGAGTTTGACGAATATATCAAGCCTCTTGAAGAAAGATGGTCAAAATTCATATCTAAGGAAGATCAAAAATTACTTAAACACTCAAAAGATCATGGGTATTTCAGTCTTGATGTTAAATGTAATTGGAAGTTTGCAATAGAAAATTACTGTGAAAGTTATCATTTGCCTTGGATTCATCCTGAATTAAATAAAGTTTCAAATATTAGTGACCATTATCACATTCAAGGTTTACCAAATAGATTTGCTGGCCAAGGTACAAATAAATACGACCAACCAGTAAAAGGTAATCAAAGTTTTAATAATTTTCCAAATTGGCCTAAAGACTTATCCAAAAAAGCTGAATATATTGCTTTATTTCCAAACGTAATGATCGGTCTTCATGTAGACCATTTTTATGTTTTTTGGTTAGAACCAAAGTCTATTAGTGAGACTAAAGAGCATTTAATAATGTATTATGTGGGTGATGACAGTGCAAATGGATCTGAGTTTACTGAGATGAGAAAAAAAAATGCAGAATTTTGGAAAGAAGTTATGTCAGAAGATATAAAAGCCATAGAGGGCATGCAGGAAGGTAGAAATTCACCAGCATATAACGGTGGAAATTTTTCACCAATAATGGATAACCCTACACATGAATTTCATAAATGGGTTGCAACAAACTTAGTTTAAAATGAAAATAATATTAATTATGGGTCTTCCAGGATCTGGCAAAACAACATTAGCAAATGAACTTGCTCCATCACTAAATGCTAAAAGACTTAATGCTGATGAAGTTAGAAAAGAAGCTAATGATTGGGACTTTTCAGAAGAAGGTAGAATAAGACAAGCCAAAAGAATGGCAGATTTTGCAAAAAAATTAAAAGGTGATGGAAATTATGTTATCGCAGACTTTGTTTGCCCAACGCCAGAGGCGAGAAATTTGTTTCCAGCAGATTATATTGTTTGGGTAAATACAATAAAAGAGGGACGTTTTGATGATACTAATAAAATGTTTGTAAAGCCTGAAAAATTTGATTGTCAGGTTACAACTCAAGATGCTAAACATTGGGCACCAATAATAGTAAAGGAGATAAAATAATGGCTTACGAATGGGATAATAAAAAACCAACAGCACAAATGCTTGGCAGATGGCAACCATTTCATGATGGTCACTATGCTTTATTTCAAGAAATAATTAAAAAAACGGGTCAAGTTTGTATTCAAATAAGAGATGTTCAAGGTGTTGATGATAACCCATTTGATTTTGACACAGTTAAAAAAAATATTGAAGAAAAGTTAAATCCAGAATTTGAAGGAAAATTTAAAGTAATGATGGTTCCTAATATTACTAATATTTGTTACGGAAGAGGAGTTGGTTATAAAATAGAAGAAGTTGTTTTATCAGAGGAAATTCAAAAAATCTCAGCAACAAAAATCAGAGCTAAAATGAGAGAAGATGGCAAACTTAAGTAATATTAAAGTCAAACTTTTAAATAAAGATATTGCTTCAATCATCATTAATGAGCCAAAAACATATAACGCACTTTCATTTAAAAATTTAGAAGATTTAATTAAAGCCTTTAAAAAATTAGATGAAGACAAAAATATTAAGGTAATAATTATTGAAGGGTCTGGAAAAGGTTTTAGCGCAGGTCACAATTTAAAAGAAGTAAGTGGATTAAAGAAAAGAGAAAAATATCAAAAACTTTTCAATCTTTGCTCAAAGTTAATGCTTCAAATAGTTGAAGGAAAAAAGCCAGTTATTGCAAAAGTTCATGGAGCAGCATTTGCTGCAGGATGTCAATTAGTTGCGAGTTGTGATCTTGCTTACAGTGCTAATGATGCAATTTTTGCAACACCAGGAGTAAATATTGGTTTATTTTGTAGTACACCGATGGTAGCTGTTAGCAGAAAAGTTAATAGAAAAAGAATGATGCAGATGCTGTTAACTGGTGAACCCATTAAAGCAAATTATGCAAAAGAAATTGGACTAATTAATAATCATTTTTCTAAATCAAAATTAAACAATGAAGTGTTAAAAGTTGCAAAAACTATTGCTTCAAAATCAAGTCTTACAATTAAAATTGGAAAACAAACTTTTTATAATCAATTAGAAATGCCATTGAGAAAAGCTTACGCGTACACTAGTAAAATGATGACTAAAAATATGATGGCAATGGATGCTAAAGAAGGGATATCAGCGTTTCTACAAAAGAGAAAACCTAAGTGGAAACATAAGTAGTGAACGATAAAATAAAAGAAATTCTTTCAAAGTATAAAACAATAGCGATGGTGGGTGTTAGTAAGGATGATAAAAAGCCATCAACAATAGTGATGAAGTACATGCAAAAGTATGGCTTTAAAGTTATTCCAGTTAATCCAAGTGCAAAAGGTCAAAAGATTTTAGGAGAAGAGGTTTTTGAAAAACTTGAAGATATTAATATACCTATTGATATCGTAGATGTATTTAGACCATCTGCAGAAGCTAACAAGTATGCAGAAGAGAGCGTTAAAATTGGAGCAAAAGTTCTTTGGTTACAACTTGGAATTAGAAGTAATGATGCTAAAGAATTAGTGGAGAGTAATGATATTGAATACATTGAAAATAGATGCACGAAAATGGAATATCAAAAGCTTTTTTTAAATATAAACCCAGCTTTTCCAGTGTTACAAAGTTAAATGAATATAGTTAACTTTACTCCAATCTCTGCATTTCTAGGTGGCTCCTTAATTGGTTTAGCCGTAGTTATTTTTTTTGTATTTAATGGTCGATTAATTGGGATAAGTGGAATTGCCAGTAATTTTTTAACTTCAAAAGATAATAGATTTGATAATTTTTTATTTTTAATTGGATTAATTATTGGACCTATTGTTTATAAAATATTCAGTCAACAGGAAATTAATATTTCAATTTCAAACTCATTTTATTTATTGGCAGTTGCAGGTTTATTGGTTGGAGCTGGTACAAGAATAGGTGGTGGCTGTACTAGTGGTCACGGCATCAGTGGTATTGGAAGATTTTCTTTAAGATCAATTGTTGCAACAGTAACATTTATGATTGTTGGAATTTTAACTGTTTTGGTAAAAAATTTAATATGAATAAAATTATATCTTTAATTTGTGGAATAATATTTGGAATAGGTCTTACCGTCTCGCAAATGATAGATCCCGCTAAAGTCTTAGGTTTTTTAAATATTTTTGGAGAATGGGACCCATCATTAGCATTTGTTATGATTGGAGCTTTAATAATATCCTCACCATTTTTTCATTTATTTAAAAATAATAAGAAACCAATTTTTGCTGATAAATTTTCTTATTCAAATAATAAAGAACTAAATAAGAAATTAATTATAGGTTCATCGCTTTTTGGTGCAGGCTGGGGCTTAGCTGGATTATGTCCAGGACCTGCAATAGCATCACTAGCTTTATTAAATTTAAATTCTGTAAGTTTTGTAATCTTTATGTTTGTTGGGTTTTATTTGGTTAAATTGTCAGATTTAACAACCCAAGCACGATGATAAAAATCATCTATATTTTTTTGAATTAAACTCTTAGCTAAATTATTAGCTTCAATCTCCTCAAAAGGTCCAAATTTTTTTTCTGTATCTTTAATGATAGTTTCAATTTTATTTGGATCTTTATGAATACCAGCAACTACGTAAAAATTTTTCATAGATTTTTAATTTTTCTAGTCTATACACCCTTAATGTAATGAAAAAAATATTTCTTTTATACGGGCACTATAATGAAAAGTCTTTTAATGCAGCTATTAGAGATACATTTATTAAAACAGCAGAAAAAAACGGTAATACAGTTGATTGTGTAGATTTATATAAAGATAGATTCAACCCAGTTTTTGCTGGTGAACAAGCTGGAGAAGACGTTCTAGATCATAGAAGACGTATTGAGAAATGTGATACTATTGTTCTAATTGCACCTATTTGGAACTTTAGAATGCCAGCTATTGTAGAAGGTTGGATAGATAAAGTTTTGTCACCCCCATGGGCTTATACATTTAGAAAATTAGTTGGAAATTACGGTTATCCAATTGGAAACTTAAAGGATAAAAAGGCTATAATCTTTTGTACCTATGGATCTCCAAGGTTAGCGGTTACAACGTTTTTTTTAAATTTACCTATTAGAAGGTTAAAAAGAGGTGTGTTTCACATGTGTGGCATTTATAATATTGTATACAGAAGATATTTTGCAGTACCGTTTGTAACTGATGAAAAACGAAAAGAATTTCTTGAAGACGTTAAAAAGACAGCAAATAATATATAAAACTTTATTAATTTACTTTCTAAGTCTCACAATTTCACAAGCAGAATTAATAAAGCCTAATAGTAATATTGAGCCATACCAGGTTGTGGAAATTCAGTTGAAAAGTTTACAAAAAAACAACTCTCCCACTATAGATAATGGAATTGAACAAACCTGGGAATTTGCTCATCCTAGTAATAGAAAAAGCACAGGACCTTTAGATAGGTTCAAGAACATGCTGAAGGGTAAGTCGTATAAAATACTATTAGATCATTTAGATCATGAAATTATTCAAGAAAACCTTACAAATTCAGTAGCTTTGTTTGAAGTTAGCGTTCTAGGAAAAGACAAATCCTATTACAAATTTAAATGGCAGGTTGAAAAGTATAAAATAGATGGTCCCTTCAAAGACTGCTGGTTGACCACAATGGTGTCCGCTCCAATGCCCCTAGGATCTTCAATTTAATTTAGAGGGTAAACGAATTTTGTTTCGTTCGTAATGAAAATTTAGTAGGAATCGTGTTAATGAAATCTAAAGCTAAAGTTGTTGTAGTTGGTGGTGGTGTAGTAGGAGTTAGTGCTCTTTATCACTTAGCAAAAAAAGGCTGGTCTGATGTTGTTTTAATTGAGAGAAAAGAATTAACATCTGGATCTACTTGGCATGCAGCAGGTCTACTTCCATTATTTAATATGAGCTATTCAGTTGGACAGCTTCATAAGTATGCAGTGGATCTTTATAAAAAATTAGAAGAAGAGACCGGACAAAATGTTGGTTTCAGTGTTGTATCAAATATTCGTTTAGCAAGCACTAAAGATAGAATGGATGAGTATCATCAATATGCAGGTGTTGCTCAAACAATTGGTGTGGATGTAAAATTTTTAACACCAGATCAAGTAAAAGAAATTTGGCCATTGTGCCGTACAGAAGATTTACTTGGAGCAATCCAACACCCTGAAGATGGATACATTCAGCCAGCTGACTTAACACAAGCAATGGCAACAGGTGCTAGAAATTTAGGTGCAGAGATTTATAGAAACACAGCTGTAGTTGGAATGAAACAAACTAAAGATGGCTGGATTGTTGAAACAGATAAAGGTGCTATTGAATGTGAACATGTAATTTCTTGTTCTGGAAACTTTGCTAGACAAACTGGAAAAATGGTTGGATTAGATATTCCAGTAATTCCTGTTGAACACCAATATATTGTAACTGAACCTCATCCAGATATCGTAAAAAGAAAAAAAGATGGCTTACCTGAAATGGGAGTTTTAAGAGATAGTGATAGCAGATGGTATATGAGAGAAGAAGCGGGTGGTTTAATATTAGGACCATATGAAGATGGTGCACCAGCTTGTTACGTTGATGGCCCATCAAAAGATTCAGAGTATGAATTATTTCAAGAAGATTTAGATAGACTAGCACCGCATATAGAAGGAGCTATTCACCGTGTACCAGCTTTTGGAGAAGTAGGAGTTAAGAAAGTTTATAATGGTGCAATTTGTTATACACCAGATGGAAACCCAATTGTTGGACCAGCATGGGGATTAAAAAATTTTTGGATTAATGAAGGACACAGTTTTGGAATAACTGCAGCAGGAGGAGCGGGTTGGCAACTTGCTGAATGGATAATTGATGGTGAGCCAACAATAGATATGCTTGGTGTTGAACCAAGAAGGTTTGGTGATTATGCAACAAAATCTTATTTAAAAGAGAAAAACGAAGAAGCTTATAATCATGTATTTAAAGTTCACTACCCAGATGAAGAAAGAGAGGCTGCTAGAGAATTAAGAACATCACCTTGTTATGACAGAATGAAAGCATTAGGTGCAGTATTTGGTCAAAAATTTGGTTGGGAAAGACCCAACTTCTTCGCAATTGATGGGATGGAGCAAAAAGATGACTGGTCATTTAGAAGATCAAAATGGTTTAAAGCAATTGAGCAAGAATGCAAAAATGTAAAAGAAAATGTTGGTCTTTTAGATATGACTGCATTTGCAAAATGTAGAATTAAAGGACCTGGTGCTGAAGAGTTTTTAGATTATTTAGTCGCAAATAAACTTCCTAAAAAAATTGGAAGAATTGGATTGTGTCATGCACTTAATACTAAAGGCGGAGTGCACTCTGAATTTACAATTATGAAAGAAGCTGAGGGAAGTTATTACTTAGTTTCTGCAGGAGCAAATCAAAGATTAGACCATGACTGGATTCAAAAGTGGATGCCAACTGATGGTACTGTTCAATTTGAAAACTTAACAAATAGTATGGGTGTACTTGTTGTATCTGGCCCTAAAGCTAGAGAGTTAATGACAAGAGTATCAAGAGATGATTTTTCAAGTGAAAATTTTAAATGGTTGAGTGCAAAAAATGTTGATGTTGGTAACGCACCAGTTAACGCTATGAGAGTAAACTTTGTAGGCGAACTAGGTTGGGAATTGCATCATCCAATTGAATATCAAAATCACATCTTTGATAGATTAATGGAAGCTGGAAAAGATTTAGGTCTTAAGCCTTATGGAATTAGAGCAATGAATAGTTTGAGACTTGAAAAATCTTATAAACTTGTTGGTACAGAATTATCAATTGAATACTCACCTTACGAATCTGGGTTAGATAGATTTATTCATCCAAACAAAGGAAACTTTATAGGACTAGAAGCTTTGATCAAATGGAGAGAAAAAGGATTTTCAAATCAATTGGTTACATTAGAAGTTCACAATATAGATGATGCAGACGTTTTAGGAAATAATCCAATTTACGATAATGGAAAAGTTATAGGACGTGCAACTGGTGGAGATTTTGGATTTAGACTTGGAAAATCAATCGCATTAGGAATGGTCAAACCAGAGATTGCGACACCAGGGCAAAAATTGAAAATTGATATTCTTGGTAAAATGTACGATTGTACAATTTTAGAAGAAAGCCCATATGATCCTGAAAACAACTTATTAAGAGCATAATGAAAATATTAGTCGCTGTAAAAAGAGTTATTGATTACAATGTTCAAATCAGAGTTAAAGAAGATGGCACAGGAATTGTTACAGATAATGTTAAAATGTCAACCAACCCACCTGATGATAATGCAATTGAAGAGGCGGTAAAAATTAAAGAAGCAGGTAAAGTAACAGAAATAGTTGCGGTTACTATTGGTGAAGAAAAAGCACAAGAAACGGTTAGAAAAGCATTGGCTGTTGGTGCTGATAGAGGAATCCATGTTAAAGTAGAGGGGATAGTTGAGCCCTTAGCAGTAGCTAAAATATTACAAAAAATTGTTGATAAAGAAAAACCAGATCTAGTATTTATGGGTAAACAAGCAATTGATGATGATTGCAATCAAACAGGACAAATGTTGAGTGCTTTATTGAACTGGCCTCAAGCAACTTTTGCATCAAAAATTGACATCAAAGACAATAAATTAGAAATAATTAGAGAAATTGATGAAGGGTTAGAAACTATTGAAGTTAATGTTCCAGCAGTAGTTACTTGTGATTTAAGATTAAATGAACCGCGTTATGCATCCCTACCAAACATCATGAAAGCTAAGAAGAAACCAATAGATCAAATGACAGCAGCAGATTTAGGTGTTGATGCAACACCAAGAGTTCAACAAATTAAAGTTGAAGAGCCACCAAAAAGAAAAGCTGGAATTAAAGTATCAAGTGTAGCTGAACTTGTGCAAAAGCTTAAAAATGAGGCGAAAGTTATATAATGTCAATTTTATTAATTGCTGAACATAACAATAAAGAATTAAGACCATTTACTCTTAACGCTATTACAGCTGCATCACAAATTGATGGTGATGTTCATGCATTACTAATAGGAAACAATTGCTCTGATGTTGCAAAAGTTTTATCTGAAATACCCTTGGTTAAAAAAGTAATACAAGTTGAGGCTGCTCATTATGAAAATTTTTTACCAGAAAATTTTGCACCATTGATTGTTAAAGTTTCTGAAAATTATTCACATGTAATTAGTTCAGCTAATACATTTGGTAAAAACTTAATGCCAAGAATAGCAGCTTTAATGGACACATCACAAGTTAGTGACATAATCAAAGTGGTATCTCCAGATACATTTATCAGACCTATTTATGCAGGAAATGCATTTGCAACTGTTAAAAGTACTGATGCAAAAAAATGTGTAACTATTAGACCAACTTCATTTGAACCTTGTGAAACTTCAGGTGGATCAGCACCCATTGAAAAAATGGATTCAGTAGAAGAGTTTACGTTATCTAAATTTATTAAAAGAGAAGAAGTTAAATCAGACAGACCAGAGCTTGGAACTGCAAGAATTGTGATCTCAGGTGGAAGAGGCATGCAAAGTGGAGACAATTTTAAATTAATTACTGATATTGCAGATAAATTAAATGCTGCAATAGGAGCTTCACGTGCAGCAGTGGATGCAGGTTACATAAGTAATGAGCATCAAGTTGGTCAAACGGGTAAAGTTGTAGTACCAGATCTATATATTGCAGTTGGGATTTCTGGAGCAATTCAACATTTAGCAGGCATGAAAGAAAGTAAAATTATTGTCGCAATAAACAAAGATGGAGAGGCACCTATTTTTAGTGTTGCTGATTACGGTTTAGAAGCTGATTTGTTTGAAGCCCTTCCTCAATTCCTAGAAGAATTGAATAAATTAAACACTATACAAAAATAACAAATAATATAAAAAATTACCATATGCCTAGAGAAGCAATGGAGTATGATGTAGTAATTGTTGGTGGTGGTCCATCAGGACTATCAACTGCTATTAAACTCAAACAATTAGATCCAGAATTAAATATTTGCCTACTTGAAAAAGCATCCGAAATAGGAGCTCATATTTTAAGTGGCAATGTTTTTGAAACTAGAGCTTTAGATGAGCTATTACCAAACTGGAAAGAACTTAATTCACCTATAAAAACTAAGGTTTCTAAAGAAAAATTCT
>OJHC01000248.1_pt1 | contig 16452 bp, 10 predicted proteins | sample 1595091 | NCBI WGS metagenome assembly OJHC01 (sample SAMN05416829, study PRJEB24817) | seawater metagenome | isolation source: Sea water | place: Canada:Atlantic | collected 2013-07 | reverse complement strand
AACCATTACCGGTAACTGTAATAAGTATTTAGCCTTTGCCATTTGCGCAATATGGTTACGCTACTTCCTATCTGCATTTCACACGGTTACTTACCCCTCTTTGGTGGCGGGTTTTTCAATAAATGCTTTAGGCAGTATAGGGGTCGCTGGTTTAGGTTTATTATTGATTCCAACCGCTGTTTTTACACTCAAAAAGTTACTTCCGTTTTATGCATTTTTCATAGCGATAGCGGTAAGTGGTTTCGTAAATATGCAAATACCCGGCACCATAAATGTGCTGGTGAAGTGGTGTTATTTCTTGGTGTTAGCGGGCGCCTTGTTTTTATCTATACGTAGTCAAGGGCAGAATGAAACGTTCAAGAGGTTACTGGTTGCGTTTATTATGCCAGTTACTTTGCAAGTTCTATCGATAATTTTAGGGGAGGCAAAAGCCACGGAGGCCGATGGCTCAACTAGTTATATAGGTGGTTACAACCACGAAGCTGCATTTTCTATGATAATAGTGTCGTTCATATTTGTTCTCGGTTTGGTTAATAGAAACTCGATTAGTTTTAGAACCACTTTATTTACATTAGCTGTAGTGCTTTTGGTTTTGGTGAATTATAGAACGGCAATTTTGACTATATTACCAATAGCTGCGATTTTTTATTTTACCTTAATCGAACAGCGTCTAAAGCCATCCCAGAAGGCTCCCGTTTTAACAATTGTTACTATGGTGCTTGCCATTGTATTTTTTGTTCTTTCTCTCTCAATGCAAGAGCGTTTTGCCGATGTGGGGTTATTAGTTGGAAATCTTGACCTCATATTCAAAGCGCCCATGTATTTTAGTGATGCCGAGCAAGACATTATGTCAGCAAGAGTATATATATGGAGCCAGTATATTAATGCATTTACAAACGCTGATTTATTACACCAGATTTTTGGTTTTGGGCCTGACTCTTGGAAGTATAAATTTGATTTGTATGCGCATAATACATATGTATCTTATGTATATGAATATGGCTATCTAGGTTTTTTCACATTCATAGGCTTACTAATTTTAATACTCAGCAGTGCTATGAAAATGTCAGATAAGCCTTTGTCAAAAATTATTGCATTTTCTATCGCGGGATTTCTTATTATGAATTTAGCGACAATGCCTCTATGGAATATAGAGGGTTTAATCTTCTTCGCTTTGGCTTTAGGCGTCGTGTTTGCAGACCCCAAGAAAAAGGTTGTCGCTTCTAAAGTTAAAGTCCCCAATCATAAGAGTAAAGAGTTGAGTATATAGTATGAAAATTTGCGCAATAGGACTTCGTGGTATTCCAGATGTTATGGGGGGTATAGAGTCCCACTGCCAGCAGTTGTACCCACGAATAGTTAAAAATGGAGCATCAGTTACAGTAATCGCACGCTCTCCATATGTAGAACAAAAAAAATATACCTACGAAGGTGTCGATGTAGTAAGTGTATGGACTCTAAAGCATAAATTTCTAGAAACCTTTATGCATACTTTTTTTGCAATTATTTATGCCAGATTTTTTATCCATCCCGATGTTATTCATTTGCATGCTATTGGTCCCGCGTTATTTACCCCCCTTGCCAGATTGTTAGGTATGAAAGTGGTAGTTACCCATCATGGCGCTGATTACGATAGGCAAAAATGGAATGGTTTTGCTAAATTTATTTTAAAGTTAGGCGAGAAGATGGGCGTTATTTGTGGAAATAAGATGTTTGTAGTGGGTAAAACACTCACCGAGAGTTTAAAACAGCAATTTCCGAACCACGCAGAGAAAATAATATATATTCCAAATGGCATGTTGCCATCTTTTAGCGGTGATATTTCACCAGATTTTTTGCCGCAAGAACTCGGGCTGATTCCTGAGAAATATGTTTTAACAGTAGGACGATTAGTGCCTGAAAAAGGCTTTCATGATTTAGTTAATGCTTATAAAACCGCTGATACAGAGTCAAAACTTGTAGTTGTGGGCGATGCTGATCATCAGGATGATTACTCAATGTCGCTACAAAAAGAAGCTAGCGATAGCATTATATTTGCTGGTAGGCGCGGCGGTGAGGAGCTAAAAGCACTTTACAAACACGCCAGAGTTTTTGTTTTACCATCGTACCATGAAGGTTTGCCTATAGTTGCTTTAGAAGCTATTAGTGCAGGTACCGATGTACTTTTGAGCGATATTTCCCCCAATGTAGATATTGAAGCGCCCGCAGATAGCTATTTCCCGGTAGGAGATACAGCAAAGTTAAGCTTCAAAATTACTAATATTAAAGAGCTTTCTCTTCAAATTGACCAATCAGCGTTTCTAGATAAGTTCAATTGGGATCAAATCGCTTTAACTACTCAGCGTCATATCGCCGGTTTATTTAAACGAAAGAATAAGTAATACGTGATATCAAAGTAGGCTCGTTACGTGGCTTTGCGTGCTTTTTTCTTGCGCTGCAACAAGATTAATTCTAGGTAAATTGGTTACTCTTCCTTTGAAGCTAAACTTGTTGGCCGGCGTTACCGGTGGAATTGTAGAGCCTATTTTGTCTATATTCGGGCTGTAATCATAAGTTGAGAAATTAGCTTGGAATAATTGGATTGAATCGTTAATTGATTGTGCCGAAAAGATAAGTGATTTAGGCGTTGTAGCTGGTGAAATTAAATTTTTTAAAGACCCAAGTGATAATGTAGAAAATGCAGCGATCGCTTACGAGAGCTTATTTTCTATGGATCAAAAAACCTATGCAAGTCAAGGTGTATGTATAACAGCTAATTGGTTATCCAAACGCTCGAAAATACTTGAGCTCTCTGGTTTTAATATAAATTTAAAACCTGGTGGCGACCATGAAATGGCACAAAGAATTACGCAAGCAGGTTCAAGGGTTGTTTATTGCCCATCTGCTATGGTTTGCTAGAAATTGCGCTGAAATCCTGAGAAAGCGAAGAAGGGTTATTAGTGGTGCATGGGATAAAAGCCAAACTAGTTTCAAACCTATAATTTTGGTTTGGCGTGCGGTAAAACTGTATGTGAAAAGAACTTTGATAATTTTACTCTCACGAAAATTGAGATTGAGTAATAAATTTTCTATTTTTGGCGTTATCTCATCGATTTTTTTTGTTTCATTGATTGAGATTTTCAAATTAAGTATTGGACATGAAAGTTCACGAAGTTGATAGGGTTGAAATACATTGAGTAGAATTGTAAATGCTACGTCTTGGACGACGCTAGCAACAATAGTAAATTTATCACTTACGATGGTACAGCTTGCTATATTGGTTCGTATTCTAGCACCAGAAGTTTTTGGTCAGTTTGCTGTGGTAAATATGGTCATTGAAGTATTTGTAGCGTTTGCTTTAGGGGGAATATCAAATTTCTTGATATATAAGCGTGATGCAGACCAAGCTACTTCAAATGCAGTTTATTACTTAGCGCTTGGAATTGGTGTGGCGTTTAGTCTGCTCTTATTTGTTTTCACTCCGTTTATTGCTTCAGCTTTAGGTTATGAAAGTATCATTCAAGAATTAAGGCTAGCTACTTTACTGCTAGTCGTGTCTTCGCTTTCTTCACAATATCAAGCGGTAGGGATGAAGCACTTTAAACACCAACACATTGCACAAATCGATATAGTGGCAAAGTTAGTGTCTTTTGGCTTTGCTATTTCATTTCCAGAATTGGAGTTACTTTGTTTAGTTGGCGCAGTTGTTATCTATCAGGTACTAAAGTTGATTGGGTTTATGGTTTTTCTCGGAAGCTATGTGAACCTTTCTCTTGCAATAAATTCGTCAATTTATCGCGAAGCATTTAATTACGGAATTTTCGATTTTGGCTCACAAGCGTTGAATATAATCAGAAAACAACTAGATGTAATGATACTTGCTATTACCTTACCAAGTAGTGAAATGGGTATTTATCATGTCATCAAGCAACTGGCCAGCAGGCCAGCACAAGCGCTGCAACCTATTATTGGCAAAGTCGCGCTGCCCGCTTTTGCAGAAGTAAAAAATGATAAAGACAGATTTGCTCGCGTTTATAAAGACTTTTATTTTGTTCAACTTTTTGTACTAGCTTTCATTTATGTACCAGTAATTATAGCGTCAGAGCTTGTTACCACCTTATTTTTCGGTGAATCCTATGCTCAATACAGTTTAGTGCTTTCATTGTTAGCGGGTTTTTGGTTTATTCGGGTGGCCGCTTCGAATCTTGTCGGGCCATTGGTACAGTCCACTGGGCTGACAAAGCGCAATTTTATGTGGAATGTGTATGTGATGGGCCCCAATGCATTAGTCATTTACGTATCGTCTATGTATGGGGTCGAGGCGCTTGTAATGTCTATGGCTGTCTTCCAATTATTTTTATTTCCAGTAGTAAATTACTATTTCATCAAGTTCATTACAGGGGTAGGGTTCTCTTATTCAGTAAAAAGTATGGGCATTTTATTAGTGGCTTTTGCCCTTCCATTGATACTATTTTATCAATTTGTTCTTCCATTTATACCAGATGTCATCTTTGTCAAAGAATCAGCGGTTGGTGTAGTAACGTTGTTAATAGCGCTGGTTTTATTTTTGAAATATTCAGAAGTGAAGCAATCTCTCAAAAGAATTAAAGGATTCTAAATGTTAGCAAATACGAAGGTTCTATTTTTTGTGAGAAGCTTTCCTGTCTTATCGCAAACATTCGTTTTAAACCAAGTTAAAGATTTGGTGAACGAGGGTATTGACGTACAAGTTCTCTCTGTAAACCCTAGTAATGATGCTACAGGTTTAGTCGAAGATGTTTTTGGTGAAAGTGTATCAAAAAAAGTCACTTCAATATTGCCTTCAGCACACAGTAGTAAATCATACCTTCACATGTTATTGGGTTTCCTATATTGCATGGTGTCGGTTAAGAGACATAAATTAATCTCTTTGTTTTTTCATTTTATTGCTAAGCAAAATAAATTTTTAGCAAAAGATTTAATGTGTATTGTTTGGTTCCTTCGCAATAAAAACATCACAACAGACAGTTGCATTGCTCATTTTGGTAGTAATGGCGTTGTTATGGATTATCTCATTGAAGCAGGGTTAGTGAAGTGCAGCAATTTGTTTACTATTTTCCACGGCTACGAAATAAGCAGATATGATCAACTTGATCTTTGGCAAGATTTGTATGGAAAGTTAGGTGGTTTTTTATTGCCAATTAGTGAGCATTGGAAAAATAAACTTATTGAGCTGGGGGCAAATGCATCAAAAATTGAAGTAGTTCACATGGGGGTAGATGTTGACCGCTTCGCCTACTCAGAAAAAGTTGTCTCTACGCCGCTTTCAATATTATCTGTTGCAAGGGCGACGGAGAAAAAGGGGCTTAAATACGCTATTGAAGCTGTACTAGAATGCCCAATTGAATGTGAGTATAGAATTATTGGCGATGGCAGCTTGATGGATAGTCTCAAACAAGCAGCAGCCAGCCATAAAAATAGTCATAGAGTAATATTCGAGGGAGCAAAACCATCTAGTTTCGTTGCCGAGTCATTAAAAAATACTGATTTATTCCTTTTACCCTCTGTAAGAGATAGTAAGGGAGATATGGAAGGAATACCGGTTTCTTTAATGGAAGCTATGGCGAGTGGTGTGGTTGTACTTTCTACTATACACAGCGGTATACCTGAATTAATTTCAGACGGTGAAACAGGGTTTTTAGTGCCAGAAAAAGACAGTAATGCAATTAGTGCAAAAATTGTCGAGATAAGCCAGCAAAGCTCATTAGCAAGTATTCGAGAAGCAGCTAGACAAAAAGTCATTGACGAATTCAACGCTTCTACGTTGCAAACACAGTTAATAAATATATTAAAAACTAATTAATTTAATGGTTAATTGGTCTTATACAGGTTAATACACGATGAAAATATTAGTAATAGGCAATCATACTTGTGGAAACAGAGGTGATGGCGCCATCATCCGAGGTTTGGTCCAAGAGATTAGTGCTCAAGTTCCAGACGCCACCGTAGAATTAATGTCGCGTTTTCCGGTAAGTTCTGAATATCTTTTGGGTAAACCTTTCCTTCCGGACTGGGTATATAGATACAAGCGCTATAGCGGTGGTTTAAAGGCGAAAATTCTTAACAGATTGGACAAGCCTAAGCTACGCAAGCAGTTGATTGAATCAGCTAAAAACAAAAAAGCTGACGATAAATTACCTACAGAATTTAAAGATTATATTAATTCATTAAAAGGCTATGATTACGTCATTCAAGTTGGCGGCTCTTTTTTCGTAGACCTATACGGCATAGGGCAATTTTATCACGCGCTTTGTACACTAGCAGCAGATACCACCTTGTTGATTCTTGGTCACTCTGTAGGCCCATTCGAGGACAAAGAGTTTTGTGAAGTATCTGAAATGGTTTTTGCTCAAGCAAAGATCCTAGGATTGAGGGAATCAGTCAGCAAAGCATTACTGGAAGAGAAATTTTCGCTACCCAAAAACTATTTTGAAGGCGCGGATACAGCTTGGTTGGTACGTAACGAACCAGTGCAAATTGAAAACTCAGCGTTAAGTTCATTCGTAGCCCTTCGTAAAACTATCGCTATTACGTTACGAGAACTTAAGCCATTTGATAGAAGATTGGGCATATCCCAAGAAGCATATGAAGCGAAGTACGCAGAGCTATGTAATCATTTAATAAGCAAAGGCTATAACATTTTAGCTTGTTCAACATGTACGGGCATAGATGGCTATCAAAAAGATGATAGAATGGTTGCCCTGAGGGTTCAAAAGAACATAAAGCAGCCAGAACACTTTAAAGTGGTAATGGATGAACTCAACGACGTTGAATTAGGTACTTTGCTTTCACAATGTGAACTTACTATTGGAACTAGACTTCATAGTGCAATTATATCTATGAACTTCGGTACGCCCGCATTCGCTTTAAATTATGAGCATAAATCAGAAGGGATTATGAACCAGCTGGGTTTGCCAGATTTTGGTGTACCTTTAGGCGACTTGTTAAATGGCAAATTGCAGCAAAAAGTTGATAATTATCTAGAAGATAGCGCAATTTATGTAGAGAAAGTGGCGGTTGCATTGAAGTCAGAAAAAGAACGGGCCCGAAAGATGTTACAGGTTGCATTCGCAAATTAATAACGCAAACTATCAAAAAAAGGTCGTCAGGTTATTTTACACTTAATTAGCTGTGTCAATTTAACCATATGAAATTATTGGTTTTTTATTTTGGCACGATAGTTGAATAATGTAGTTAGTTGTTATAAATATTATTTAACGAATACACAGTATTTGTCAGGAGTAGGATAATGAAGTTCTTTACTAAAATTTTGGTAGCCTCTGCTTTTCTAACAGGCTTATCATCTGCACAAGCTGCATTCATCAATTTTGATGATTACACAATTTCTGGTTATGCAAACCAAGACAAGTCTGGATCAGCTACTACGTCTGACGCTGGCTTTACCCTTGATTTGGCTGGTAACACTTGGGTTGACGTTCTTTTTAACTCAACTATCACAAGCACGTCTATTTTAAACTTTACGTTTGAAGCTACAGGCTTAAATGCAGAGCTTTATGGAATTGCGTTCGATACAGATGATAGCTACGTGTATAACGATATGGGTACTTTTTCATTCGTAGGTGGCAGTCAAGCTTCAGAAATAACAAGTGCAAATATTTTTGACAATTATACAAGTGGTGACGGTTCAGTTTCTTACTCTATCAATGTAGGTGACTTTTTCACTGGTGCTTTTAATCGTTTAGTGTTTATTCTTGACAACGATGCAAATGCTTCAGGTTCATTCGCTTCATTTACCAATGTTGAAGTTTGTGACTCAGCAGCTGCATGTGCTACTAGCGCTCCTAGCGCACCAACTGCAGTAAGCTCGCCAACTCATTTAGGCTTCATTGGTTTATCATTATTTGCTATTGCTGCCCTTAGACGCAAAGTAAAATAATTTAATCAAAATTGAATTCTAAAAGGAGGCGAAAGCCTCCTTTTTTGTTTTCTTAGTGCGAATAACCTATTTATATAGCCTCTATATTGAGAGCCACTATTAATACGAAGTAATCCAAAGTTTATGAATACGTCAATATGGTGAGCAGCTTTACTGATTAAAAAAACGCCCGATAGGTAGCATCAGGCGAATCGAATCAATAGCTTAATTTTTACTTGTCTATATCAGTTTTAATCCGACTTACCAATGCCAATTAAAACCTCATCGTGCGTCACCACACGAGGTGCTTGATACACTGGAGTGTGAAATCTGATGTTTTCAAAATACACTTCAGCGCTGTTTTCATCCTCATCAATGTCGTTATCAAGTATGAAGACTAAATATTTAATATCTTCGAAATTATACTTTCCTACTTCCAGCGTAACAGAGTTATAGCTATCACCATTTAGTAGGTGGCTAACATCATTCCCATAATTTTGAGAACCTGCCAATCTAAATATTGCTGACTCGGTTTGTGTATTATTAATTTCTAAGGCTATGCCCGCTATTTCAACATCACCCACAACCTTAATGTCGAAAGATAGCGTGGTATTCGGCTTAACATCATATTTAACTGGAAGTTTGTACCAACTGTTACCCGTAATCACCAATGAAGTATTACTAAAGGCTTCTGCTGATCCATATTTGGTTTGGCTGCTAAATTTAGAAAGTTTACTTTCGTCTATAACTATAAATTCACTCTGTTCCGCCTCGTCGGTATATAAAGGGGCGGCAGGCGAACTCATTACATTGCTGGAAGTACTGCTTGTTACAGAATTTTCATTTTCTCTACTAAAATTAGGTACCCAATTATTGCTTTGTATAGGAAGAAAATGCAGTTCTTCAGCCTCAAGGTACGTAGATATGAATTCAGAGTCGTAGGTTAGGGGATGCTCAACCAAGTTATTGGTTGCGATATCAAGGTTAGGGGCGTTTATTTGAGTATTAAACATAATGTTGTTGGTGAATGTAGACGCATAGTATTTTTGCGAATCGTAGACTTCTAAACCAACTTTATTATTAAAATTATGATTAATAATTACATTATTAATTACTTCAATCCAGAATGTGCTGTCACCATCAACACTTGATGCCGCAATACCATTCCTGGCTGTATTTATGTAATTTTCGATAATATAGGTTTTGCCGCCAGGTTGTGACACTAAACCTCCCGCCTTTATGGCAGTCCATTCTTTGCCACGCTCGTCGCCAAGATCATGAATATAATTGTGGAAAACATAACTAGGGCCTAAACGATTTGGTGCAATACTAATTCCTGCGTATCCTTGGGTAATCTCATTTTCATAAACTAAGACATTCCGCTGCCCGCCATCAATCTCAATTAAGTCATCATTCGCATAAGCTAAATAATTGCCATAAATAGCAGAGTCACGAACAAAACCACCATTGCGCCAAAAGTTTTTTCTGCCCTCAATCACATCATTAAATCTATGTGTAGCCGTACCATAAAAGCGGTTATTTCTTACTATCATTTGCCCACGGTATGCTTCGTCTGGATGGTATGCGTAGACTTGAAGGGCATTTGGTCCGTTAGGGTGGCCATAGCCCCAGTGATTCGCACTATGATTAGGAGAATGTATTTCGCAGTCCTCTATAACGGATACACCTGTTTTTTCTAAATAAATACCAGAATCATAATTAATAGGTGAGTTGCTGATTTCAGAGGAGTAGCCTTTATTATTTTTATAAACAGTTGCTATACGCCCATATTCAGAAATATCACATCCCTTAATCCATATGTTGTGAGTATTTTTAGCGAAAATACCATAGCGTTCACCGCCTTTAATAGTCAAATTTTCTAGCATAATATAGGCCTGCGGCCCAATATTAACGGCGGAAAGAAAGTCGGACGACGCCTCAACAATTTGGCCATCACCTATAATTTTGGCGTAGCCATCTTCACTGCCATGAATATTTAGCGCTTCCAAGTCTAATTGACCACCACTGTATATTTCTGATAGGTAATAAACTTTATCAGGATCGATAGGTGGGCTGTTAGGGCGAGTTTTAAAATCAAATGAGTAAAGCTCAGTTGTACCTTCGTAATCTGTTACCAGTGCTTCTACTTCATAGTCAGTATCAGGTTGAAGGTGCACAATACTTCCTGATATCGCTCCATATATAGGCTCCCAAGCTAATTCAAGAGCGGGAAGCCAAGTGCTTGAGTCAACAGCTCTGTACCTAACATCACTAGTACTATCTTCATCTTGTCCATATATAACAATACCGGCCGAATGAATTAAGGGGGTGATTGAGTTATCTAAACCAGAAGCGGTTGCCGCTAATAAGATAGTAGGGTCTAGCTTGTTCTTAGCGGCAATGGCAAGCATAGTTGAGCTTTCAATAACGTTATTTTCCTTGGAATAACCCAATAATCTATAGGCATCAATTGGAAACAGTAAAACTAGAACATCAACGGCTTTGTCTGTGTCGGATAAGCTTTTCAATTCAGTTGCAAGTGTCGATGTGTTTAAGCCGCCATCAATAACTACCTTCAATATATCAGCGCTATAAAGTTCTGATATTATATGAGGATTATCGGTTGCCAGCTTTCCAGCTTTGTTTTTGTTAGGTATTTTCTTAAGAGCAGTAACAAGATCGGTTTCCGCCTTATTATTGTTCATTAAGTACCGTTGTATAACTTCTCCCGGTTGTACAGACGTTTTTGAAATTTTAGATACAGTCGTTGAGCATGATAATAAGAATGTTGAAAGCAGTATAAGAATAATAAAGCGATATACTTTGGAATCGACTTGCTGGGTTCCCATAAGAAACTCCTATGAATTATTTCTAGGCGAAAAAATAGCGATGAGAAAATATAAATTCAGTTCGACAAATGTAATGTTATAAATAGAAAGGTATATACCCACAACATTGGTGGCGAAGGCATCCCTCGTCCAATTATAGTACAAACTTGAGGCTAGCTCTCGTTAATAGAAGTTTTTATAGTCATATCATTTTAGGATAGTGACGATTTTGAAGGGCGTTTTAAGCGATATGGTAGTAGTATAGATGGTTAGTAATCTAAGAAACGTATCATTCGTTCTCAATAAAACAAAAACAATAATACAAGTTTATTAGGTAGTAAGATGGATTTTTCAACGAAAAAAAATGTAGCAATAATTCACCCAGAAGCTGGTTTCTCATCTAGTGGCGGTTCTCAACTAAGCGCATATGAAATGGCAGAGCACCTAGCTACGTTTTTTGACGTTAGGCTAATTAGCTCTTCAAAATGTAGTGAGCATAGTGTTGTTATACCCTGCATTCCGCGAGGTAAAGTGAAAAAGCTTCAGCGTAATAAAACAATGGATTGGTTGCTAACTCGCTTTGTATCTAACCCTTCACTACTTATAGAGTCGATAACTAGCTTCCTAACATACACTCCCTATTTATTATTCAAACGGGCAGATGTAATTTACCCGAACAATGATTATGGTGGCTTAGCAGTAGCAGCGGTAGTACGTAAGCTTTTTAAAACGCCTATTTTATACACTGAACGTGCTGGAATGGTGTCTAATGGAAAAGTATTACGTAGAAACCTTAAATTTAAACCCGATTGTTTAGTGGTTTTTAATGAAGACACTAAAAATTACGTAAAGCAAATAGCGCCAAACCAGCGTGTTGAGGTTATACCTAACGGGGTAAACCTTTCATTATTTAGCCCAAAAGGTGAGCGATTTAATCACGAGCTTCCAGGGAAAGTAGTATTAACTGTCGGTGCTTTAAACAAACAAAACCACAAAAGAATACATTTGGCGATTGAAGCGATAAGCAAGTTAAATGATGTTTCTTTACTTATTTGTGGTGATGGGCCAGATGTGGCTTACTTTACATCGTTGTGTGATGCAAAGCTTGGAGCAAGCCGTTATAAGATAGTCAAAGTGGACTTTGCGGATATTCCTAATGTTTATCGCGCTGTAGATGCATTTACTTTACCTTCTGAAGATGAACCTTTCGGTCGCGTTTACTTAGAAGCAATGGCAAGTGGTTTGCCTGTTGTTGCTACCGATGACGCGATGAGAAGAACATTAGTTGGAAATGCCGGTAACGTATGTGACGTTACTAATATTGACGAATACGCTGCGGCGTTAGCGGCTACGCTTTCTACTGATTGGGAAAACAAACCAATAGAGCAGGCGGCAGACTACAGCTGGGAAAGTGTTGCAGAGCAGTACGCGGAAGTAATAAATAGTTTGTAGTTAGTAAAAACTGGGAAGCGGGGTTGAGAGTATTAACCCCAACCCATCTGCAGAGTTAGCTTATAAAGTATCGGTTATTTTCCAAACTTTTTGCGTAATCTGTCTTTTCCTAAGATCACTTTAGTTGTTGCTGTTAAGCCCGCTTCTTGAACAGACAGCGCTATCCAACGAAATTTATTTTTCTTTTTTCCAATTTGGCTAAGTATCTGGTTAGCGACTCTATCGTTATAAGCTTCTTTTCCAAGCAATGCTTTATGCTTTTTAAACGCTTTTAGTCGGGGAAATACTTTTTCAAGCGGCATATTAGCTACTTCGGTTGAAATACTATTGTGGCCTCTACGGTAAAAATAAATATCTTTAGCTATATTCCGAAACTTTGCGTTTTCCAAAGTAATACGAACAAAGAAGTCCCAATCTTGGCTATTCTTTAACTCTTCATCGAACATCAATTTTTTGGCTAAGGTAGCGTTACACGTTACGCCGCTCATGCCGCAGAATTTATTCCCTTTCTTTATAACGTCAGTAGTAATAACTTGGGTGGGGTTGATATGAATTTTTTCGGGTGTTTCCAAAAAACGATAACCACACGTGACGGCATCTGCGCCATCGTCATGAGCCTTAATATGCTGTTCTAAATAATTCTCATCCCAAACATCGTCGTCATCTAAAAAAGCGATAATATCTGAAGTGGATTTTGATATTCCTAAATTTCTGGCCGCATTAGCCCCGGATGCTACAGGAACCTTCATATATTCAAACTGTTCACTAGGAAAAAGGTTTAATACTTCTTCGTAACTTACCGATGAACCATCATCTATAACGAACACTTCTTTCGGTAAAACGGTTTGCTTTAAAACGGCTGCTAAAGACTCTTTAAGGTAGTCGGGCCTATTGTGGGTAGTAATAATAACAGAAACTGTTTTAGGCATTTATTGATCCATTTATTTCAGTACTAAGGGTGTTCCATTCATAGTATTTATAGTGGCATATTTAGTATACCTTTGGCTAATGCTTTTCACGTACGAATGGCTGTGCAGGTCACATTTTATCAATCGCTTCCGCGAGTTTAGGCTTCAATACTAAAGCATACGATTTGGTTAAGTGATGTTTATCTTGGAACTTAACTAACCCGTTTTCCAGAACCGTATTGCATTCTCGGTGAGGGCAGAATTGCTCTGATAAATCTAATAACCCATCTAAGTATTTCGATAAAATGGGTAACACATTGTCATCGTTATAGAAGGCCGAGCGTCAGGGTGTGCAATCTTTCGGTTTTTTAACTTCAAGGCATAGCGGAAGATCAAACTTGAACCAAGGGTTATCCCGAATTCCGACAATATTTGTATTAGGTAGCGCTTTTTTTAAATATTGCCAACTTTCTAAATAGCCCGCTGGTATCCGCTCACCTTCTGGACCATTCCTAGAGACGGTGGTCAAAATTACATTCGGGGTCAATTCACCAAGTCGAGTTTCTAAGTTCTTATTCCACGTAAGGCAGCTTATGGATGGTTGGTAAAATTGATCTGCCTACCGTGTTAAGCTGCGCCCACTTTTCACTATTAAATGAACTTTAAATCCCTGTTCTAGCACAACTTCCTTAAGAGGGGGAGAGCCACTGCGCTGCATGAGAGCCACCAACTAAAGCTACTACGAAGTCACTTTCTTTATTACCGTACTCACATTCTACAACGGTGCTATTTTGCATGTTTTGTTCGCAGTTATCGAAGTAGCTTGCTCGCGTGTCTTGTTTTATAACAGTGCCGTGCGGAAAAAGTTCTTTATTAGATAGTTTGGGGGCTACCTTTCCAGAGTAAAATGCGTTTAACGCTTTTAGTGACGGGGTCTCATAAGATTTAAATAGAACAGATAAGCTAACAACAAGAAGGCTTGAAGCCGACATTCTTATGAATGAATATAGGTTTGTCTTTCGGTCGCTATGTACTAAATCACTATTCGTTCTAAGTGGTACTTCTACGTATTTAGTACTGATAAACGCTAAAAGTACACTAGTAAGAATTAAACATATGCCCAGTAGATGATGACTCAACTTGATATCCAAATACTGAAATACCAGCAGATAAATAGGCCAGTGCCATAGATAGAACGCAAAGCTGTAGTCGCCCAAAGCAGTCAACACTCGCCATTTCAAAATCGAATAATACAGCGTTTTACTGGTAATGATGATAACTGATGCAGATAGTACAGGGATTAAAGCAATAGCTCCTGGCAACGCATAGTTTTTACCCCAATAAAAACCGAAGCTTATGATTATAAGCACCGCTATAACGTTTAAAACGGTAGCAGTGCGTTTATTTATTTTTATATCTCCACCTAAGTGATAGAGCAATAAGCCAGCAGTAAATTCCCAACCTCTAGTAAACGTGTTGGAGTAGGCTTCGGTTGGGGCGGAATAAGTAAGGAAAAGGGAATAGGTAAAAGAGCATATGAAGATAGCGGTTAAAACTTTAGTAGTTAAGACCAGTGCTTAATGCTAACCAAATTTTCAAACTTCTTAGCATATAGATATACAATAGGTATGCAGAAGTAAAGCTGAAATTGGACAGACAATGCCCAGAACTGTAGAAAAAGGCTTTTGCTTTCGCCTTGGCGAAGATAGTCAGATCCGCTAGCAGCAAGATACCAATTTTCTATAAAAAAGAAGGTTAAAAAGGCATTTTTGTTTTTCTATTTTGTAGCTAACAAATGAAATGGCGATTGATATAATTATACAAGTGCAACAAAAAACAATCATCGCTGATGGTAATATTCGACGAAGAGTTTTACTGTAGTAAGAGGACATATCTTTCCAAGTTAAAGCGTCATATTTACTTAGAGAGTGAGCGATAAAATAGGCGGAAACAACAAAAAAAATCAACGCCACCTGAAACACTGTTGAACCAGATGTTATAGGTCGCTACTAGCAACGCTGCAAGTGTACGAAGACCTTGTATCTCTGGAATATATGTTTTGCGCATATGTTTGCTTCTTTGAAACAAGAAGCCCCATACTTCAGGGGGATTTTTTATGAGGTATAATTTTGTACGTTTTAACCATCAGTCAGTTCAGAACTTTTATACGAACATATAAACAATTCATGCTTCGATAGAAAAAATGTTATGGGAGGGCGCAGTTTGTTGCATTGGTCATAAGCCGTTTCTAAAGTTACATGCTAACCTAGTCTGTACTTTAAGCGGTAAAGGAAAAAAGTATTAACCGATTAAAGCTTTATGGCCTGATACTCTGAAATAATTCTGTTGTAGTTAATACCAACCTTGCTCCTTCTGAAGTCTGGTGCCCATAATCAAATTGAATTGGTATACCATTTTGTACCGTTATGCAGTGGCGTTCGTCACGGCACATAGACTGTAAAACCGAATAATATACTATGTTTTCCTATTCTAGCGTTTAACTAAATTTACTATCCACTTTAGCAATTTCATTGTAGTTACGGGTGTTCAAGAGTTTTTTGTCGCGTTTTGTTGGCCCATCATATTTAGGAGAGATTGCGAATATTCGATAATCGGACCCAACATTTATTGTATAAACACTAAATGTAGCAGCTTTTACAGGCTCGGTGATTTTTTACCGGTCACCGCCGTTCGAGACGTTAGTTCTAGGTTTCTTTAGTATGTCCACAGGCCCTTTGTCTGAAATAACTTTGGCGGGAATCCCTCCTAGGGTGAGGTTGTCGCCGCATGACTTATTAACGACTGCGTTTGCGCCAATAGCAACGTTATTTCCAATTGTTATATCTCCATAAATTTTTGCGCCAGGCCCAATATAACAATCGTCACCAATAACCGGTGGATTTGCTCTCTTAGATAACCCACCTCCAATATTAATACACACGTGAATGCGGCAATTGGCCCCAATTTTACATCTACCGTTAACAACAATAGTACCTGCATGTGCAATAGATAAGCCGGGGCCAAAAACATTTGCGGGTATTGAAAAACCTAATTGGCGCCCAAGTTTTCGAACTCTTAACTGCAGAAATAACGCATAAGCTTTCATGAAAACGTTAGTAGCCGTATTTTTTCTATACTCTAGTTTTCGCAACGCTTTTTGAAAATGCCAGATATCGTGAGTTAGCCTATCTTTTAGGCTGGGTTTGATACCCAAAGCCAGCCGATCTTGTTCTAAATAATATTTATAATCGCTCTTAGACCTTATCATTGTAAACTTTCCCTGTAATGAGGTTATGTGATTACTTCGACTGTGCTTAAGGCGTGTTGATCTTTCGTGATTGGTTTTTGAGCAGCATGGTAAAGAGTTATA
>OJHC01000218.1_pt1 | contig 18077 bp, 17 predicted proteins | sample 1595091 | NCBI WGS metagenome assembly OJHC01 (sample SAMN05416829, study PRJEB24817) | seawater metagenome | isolation source: Sea water | place: Canada:Atlantic | collected 2013-07 | reverse complement strand
ATCTACACAGAGTAGATCGTCGGCAGCGTCAGATGTGTATAAGAGACAGGATATCAATTGCTCAGTATATATTTTCTTTAAAACATTTTGACTTTGCACCTCTGGCATTTCTCTTTTGGTTGTAAAACCAAATGTTTCAATAATTGTTGAAATTATAGGTAGGTTTTTGACTTTATTAAATATTGGTGCAATGATTTTTAAAAGCCAAATCATCTTTGGCATCTCCGATATAACTTTATCTTTAATTCTCATACTAAATTTTTTGTAGTAATGAGATAGAAATTCGCTCTTCATCTTGGCCATATCTACCGACATAGGACATTCTCTTTGACAGGCTTTACAACTAACGCACAGTTCCATCGTTTCAAACATGTCTTTAGAGACAAATGATCCCTCAGGTAATTGATTTGATAATGCTAATCTAAGTGTGTTTGCTCTACCTCTAACTAAGTCTTTTTCCTCTTTAGTTACTCGATATGAAGGGCACATTACACCTGAGTCAAGGTTTCTACATGCGCCGTTATTATTACACATTTCCACAGCATCTGACAATTGTCCCCAATCAGACCAATCATAATGTGTGTTAATTTTTTCAGCCTGATAACCAGACTTATATCTCATTAGTGACCTATCGTTTGAAGTGAACGGTCTTACAATTTTACCTGGATTTAAAAGATTTTTTTTATCAAATGTATCTTTTATTTCTTCAAAAGCTTTTGTAATTTTTTCTCCAAACATCATTTTATGAAATTCAGATCTCACAATACCATCTCCATGTTCACCAGAGTGTGATCCTTTATAATTTTTTACTATAGCAAATGCTTCCTCAGATATAGATTTCATATTTTTTATGTCATTATCTGATTTCATATTTAAAACAGGTCTTACGTGCAAGGTTCCAACAGATGCATGAGCATAGAACATTCCACTTGTGCCATATTTTTTAAATATTTCGTTTAAGCTTGCTGTGTAATCTGCCAAATGTTCAAGCGAGACAGCACAATCTTCAATAAAGGCAACTGGTTTTTTATCACCTTTCATCGACATTAGAATATTTAGCCCAGCTTTTCTTATATCAAAAACTTCTTTTTGCTCATTAAGGTCAGAATAATATTTAAACTGATTTTTTTTATTTTGGTTTAAAACAATGTATTCCAGGTCATTTATTTTTTTTTCATAAACTTTTTGATCTGTATCTATAAATTCTACCATCAATACAGCAGCAGGGTTTCCCTTGATATATTTTTTTATTCCTTCTGCGTACATAGGAATATCTTTTGCTAAATTCAATAGATTTCGATCCATTAACTCAACACATGTTGGTTTTAATTTTACGATTTCTTGAGATATTTCCATGGCTTGATGAAAATTATCAAAATAACAAACACCCAGTATCTTATTTTTTGGTAATTCAGATAGCTTTAATTTAATTTTGTTAAATAAAGATAACGTTCCTTCTGATCCAACTAGCAAATGCGAGGAATTAAATCCATTTGGATCAATTAAATCTATGTTATATCCACCAACTCTTCTTTGTGTTGTAGGCCAATGTTCATTTAATTCAGAACTTACGTTTTTTCTTACATCAATAAACTTGTTTATTATTTTATATAATTTGTCTTGATCGTTTTTTGCAGATAAAAAATTTTTATCAATGTGATCAAATGTAGATATAGAGCCATCATCTAAAATTGCTTCTATTGCCAAAACATTATGTACCATATTTCCATAATATAATGATCTTGAGCCACAAGAATTGTTTGCAGACATTCCACCAATCGTAGCTCTACTACTAGTAGATACATCAACCGGAAACCACAATCCATGAGGTTTTAGTTGTGCATTTAAGTGATCTAATACAACACCTGGTTCTACCCAAACATATTTTTCCTCTAAATTTACTTCTAAAATTTTATTCTGATGCCTTGAATAATCTAAAACAATACTTTCTCCAACTGTCTGTCCACATTGAGAACTTCCACCACCTCTAGCTAACAATGGAATTGAATTTTTTTGAGAATATTCCATCAGATTTAGCACATCATTAGTATCTTTTGGTAAAACTACACCTATAGGCTTAATCTGATAAACAGATGCATCAGTACTATATCTTCCTCTAGAAAATTCATCGAATAAAGTTTTTCCTTCAACCTTACTACTAATCTCTTTACCAATTTTTTGAATTTGACTTGCTCTTATACCCATTAAAGTTTGATAGAGGTTTATTTATTTTTTGTAAACTAATTTACCAAACTTTTTTAACGCAGTTTAAGAAATTTCTAATCCTAAACCAGGCTTTTCATTCAAATATACCCATCTATTATTAATTTTATGAGAGTTTTCAAATAATTGAACTTGCAAAGGACCTTTTTCATCATCAAATGATTCATCAATTCTTCCTACGGGAGTAGATGCAGCTAATGGTGCGTTTATGTAGCAATTGTGGTTTGCTTAAATCCTTTAGGCACTCTAACATTCTTAATTATAGATTTAAGATTCTAAGGTTTGTTGACCTTGATTATATAATAACTTTAGCTTATACAGCATTATGCCAATTTCAAATATTATTAGACCCGGTAAACATTTTTTGCAAATACCTGGACCAACAAACGTGCCAGATAGAGTTCTAAGAGCAATGGATTATCCTACCATTGATCATCGAGGACCTGATTTTGCAGAATTAGGTTTAAGAGTATTGGATAGAATTAAATTAATTTTTAAAACTTCTGAACCTGTAATAATTTTTCCAGCCTCAGGTACAGGCGCCTGGGAAGCTGCAATGGTTAATACTTTAAGTGTTGGCGATAAGATTTTAATGTTTGAAACGGGTCATTTCTCTACTCTCTGGTATGATATTGCAGAAAAATTTGGATTAGAAATAGATTTTATTAAAGGTGACTGGAGAACAGGTGTAGATCCAAATATTGTTGAACAGAAATTAAAAGAAGATAAAGAAAAAAAAATTAAAGCAGTTTGTGCTGTACACAATGAAACTTCCACAGGTGTAACTAGTAGAATTGGTGAAATAAGAAAAGCAATGGATAATGCAAATCATCCAGCCTTATTATTTGTAGACACAATATCTTCTTTAGGATCAATTGATTATAGGCATGAAGAATGGAAAGTAGATGTTACAGTTGGTGGATCTCAAAAGGGTTTATTATTACCTCCAGGGCTTTCTTTTAATGCGATAAGCTCAAAAGCTTTAGAGGCTTATAAAAACTCAGACTTACCTAAATCTTATTGGGATTGGGAGCCAATGATAGAGAGTAATAAAAAAGGTCATTTTCCATACACGCCAGCTACAAACTTGTTATACGGATTAGATGAAGCGATTAATATGCTTATGGAAGAGGGTTTAGAAAATGTATTTAGTAGACATAAAAGATTTGCTGAAGCAACCAGGATAGCTGTGAATGCTTGGGGGCTAGAAGTACTTTGTAAAAACTCAGAAGAATATTCTAGTACATTAACAGCAGTTCTTGTTCCAGAAGGTCATGACGCAGACGCACTAAGAAAAATAATCTTGGATGATTATAATATGTCTTTAGGGGCAGGATTAGCAAAAGTTGCTGGAAAAATATTTAGAATTGGTCATTTAGGTGATTTTAATGAACTAATGCTCGCTGGAACGTTAGCAGGAGTTGAGATGGGTTTAATGAAATCTAAAATACCTTATAAAAAAGGTGGCATACTTAAAGCTCTCGAATATCTTTCTTAAAAATTAAGTAAAAAATTACTTTTTTAAACTTTAACAGTATAAATTTTTCACTAGATGTTTCTATTAGATCTTTAGTTGAATATTTAAATATTATATAATTAATTATGTTTAATTTTAAAGAGATAATTTCATCCATTGCTGATGCAGGTCAAAAACTTTTTAGTATAAAAAATACTAAAAAAAATGACTTAGAATCCATCATATCTTTATGTGATGATTTGATTTCACACAAAGGTGCTGCGTTTGGTATTACGGTTGCAAGAAATATTATTGAATTATATCAAACCTTATCTGTTGAAAATAAACTTTTGTTCTTTAAAAAAATAAATGAAAAAAATAAGCCAAGTTTTATGAAGGTTAATGAAGCGATTGATATTTATAAAAGTTCACAAAATGAAAAAAATTTATCACACTTATTTAGAGTTTCTGAGGGAAGTAGAAGAGAGCTTTTTACAAGGATGAATATGGCCCCTAACGGAACTTCAGCAATAGTTTCTTTGAGAGAGGATTTGATTAAAATTTTAAAAGATAACAAAGATCTTAAGGCATTAGATGATGACTTGAGATATTTATTTAAAGCTTGGTTCAATCCTGGATTTCTTAAGCTTGAAAAAATTACATGGGATACTAAAGCAGCCGTTTTAGAAAAAATAATTAAATATGAAAGAGTTCATCAAATAAAAGACATGAATGAACTTAAAAGAAGATTAGGCGAAGATAGAAGATTTTTTTCATACTTTCACCCAGCCCTTGAAGATGAACCTATTATTTTTGTTCAGGTTGCACTTACTAAAGGGTTAGGTAGATCTATCCAAGAATTAATGAAGCCATCAACAAGTGACTCAAAAAGTTATGATACAGCAACTTTTTATTCGATTAGTAACTGCCAAGAGGGTTTATCAAGAGTTACGTTAGGTAATTTTTTAATTAAAAGAGTTGTTTATGAAATACAAGAGGAGCTACCTCATATTAAAAACTTTGGAACTTTATCGCCCATACCAGGCTTTGTTGATTGGTTTAGCTATTTAGATGAAGTTAAGATTAAAAATATTTTAGGAAATTTGAAGGATAAAGATGTTTCCTTCTTAAAGTCAAAAGATTTGAAATTAGGTGATAACAGAATTGTAAAAAATAAAGAAGCTATAACAAAATTAGTAGCTCATTACATAGTTAATGAAAAAAATAATAAAGGATTACCGCTTAATGATGTTAGCCGATTTCATTTAGGTAATGGAGCAATTGTTGATGATATAATTGTTAATGCAAATATTTCCGAAGTTGGTTTTAAAAGATCTTTTGGGGTAATGGTCAACTATCTTTATGAGCTTACAAATATTGAAAAAAACCATGAAGATTATGTAAATAATAACAAAATAATTGTATCTAGTAAAATAAAGAAATATTTATAAAGATACTTTAATTTTTATTTAGTTAAGACCCCACTTAACCTTGTTCCAAACTCTTTCATGAAAATAATAAAAAAAGAGAGGAATTATTGAGCCTAACCCCAGTATTCCAGCTCCTTTAAAACTACCAGTAAAAATATACCCAAATATTACCCAGTAGATAAATATAAAAAGTCTCCATGAAAATGTTTTAGCAACGGATCGTATTTTTTTATCAGCCATAATATAGTTTAGCTTATAATAGATTTTGCTTATGAAACAGATTTATATTAAAATTTAATATGGCAAATAAAGTAAATAAAAGTTTTCTAAAAGATTCTCATTTAATAACTAATCTAAAACTATGCAGTATTCGTTTAATTGATAACGCTAAATTTCCTTGGATAATTTTAATTCCAAAAAGAAAAAATATTACTGATATTTCAGACCTTAATTCAAAAGATCAAATGTTACTTATGAAAGAAATTGTTCATTGCAGCAAGTTAATGAAAAAAATATTTAAAACTAAAAAACTTAATGTCGAAAAAATTGGTAACGTTGTTCCTCAATTACATATTCATATTATTGCAAGATCTAGTAAAGATAGTACGTGGCCTTTATCTGTTTGGGTGACTAAAGGTAAACCTTACTCAAAACAGTCATTAAAAAAAATTATTGATTTGTTAAAAAAAGGTTTTTAGGGAAGGGGTCGGGGTGGTTTCAGTCTCCCTACGCCACCCTTACATTACTTGTATGCGATTCTCTTCAAATAGTTATACACTTAATAATTGAAAGTAGACTTTATCAACTACTTGCTTTATTAGATTGTAAATAGTGTTTTAATATTAATAAAACTAGTAAAATATTTGAAAAAAATAAAACCCAATTCACAAATTGCATCAGAAGCAATTTTAGGCATTGTAAAGTCTTTTAGATTTAATTCGCAAAACTATATTCCAAAGGAAGGATTATCTTTTTCCCTTTTTAGAGTTGAAATTTTGTCTGGATTAACAGTGGCCTTAGCTTTAGTTCCAGAAGCAATTGCATTTGCTTTTGTAGCTGGTGTTGCCCCTTTATCTGGTCTTTATGCAGCTTTTATAGTTGGTTTAATTACTGCATTAATAGGGGGTCGACCTGGAATGATTTCAGGGGCCACAGGTGCTTTAGCCGTTGTAATGGTTGCACTTGTTATGGACCATGGAGCTCAATATTTATTTGCAACAGTAGTTTTGATGGGAATATTACAGTTAATTGCGGGCATATTTAAACTTGGTAAATTTATCAGGATGGTCCCAGAGCCTGTAATGCTTGGCTTTGTAAATGGACTGGCAATAGTAATTGGTATTTCTCAACTTAGTCAGTTTAAAACAATAAATGCACTTGGCGAGTCAGTGTGGGTTACAGGTAATACATTGCTTTATTCCATTATATTTGTCGTATTTACGATGTTTATTATTTGGTTTTTGCCAAAAATTACAAAATTATTGCCATCTACATTAGTGGCTATTTTATTTACAACTGTTTTAGCTTTAACCTTAAAAATCGATATTCCTAATGTTGGTGACCTAGCCAGTGTTAAAGGTGGGCTTCCAGATTTTTCTATTCCAAGTGTTCCTTTTAATATTGAAACATTGAAGATTATTTTTCCCTATGCATTCATTTTAGCCTCAATAGGATTGATAGAAAGTTTGTTAACTTTAAATTTGGTGGGAGAAATAACCAATAAAAGAGGTGGTGCTAGCCAGGAATGTTTAGCACAAGGCTTAGCCAATACTGTTACAGGTTTTTTTGGGGGAATGGGTGGTTGTGCGATGATTGGTCAATCAATGATCAATGTTAGATCTGGTGGTAGAACACGTATTGCAGGGATATCTGCTGCCTTATTTTTGTTAATCTTTATATTATACACATCATCGTATATCGAAATGATACCTATTGCTGCCCTAGTAGGTGTGATGTTCATGGTAGTGATTGGAACATTTGCATGGAACTCTTTAAAGATTTTATTTTTTGTACCAAAAAGTGATGCACTGGTAACTGTACTTGTAACTGTTGTTACAGTTTTAGAAGACTTAGCAGTAGCAGTATTAGTAGGGGTAATTGTTTCTGCATTAGTTTTTGCATGGAAGTCAGCATCAAAAATTAGAGCAACAGAAAGACCATCTAAAACAGAAAAAGGTGCAAAAGTTTACGAAATAGAAGGGCCTCTTTTTTTTAGTTCAACAAATAGTTTTCTAGAACTTTTTAATCCCTCTAAAGATCCTGATATAATTATTATTGATTTTGTTAGATCAAAAGTAATTGATCAATCTGCTTTAAAGGCAATTGAAGATATTGCAGATAAATATAATAGTTTTGGAAAAAAAGTTAAACTGAGACATCTAACTCGTGATTGTCATAAGTTATTAAGTAGAGCAGGACAGCTTGTAGTCGATAGTGATGATGATCCAGATTATGGGGTTGCAGTTGATTATGATGTTAAATTAGGTATTTTTGGAAAATAGTATGAATAAAGAGATAAAAGCAGATGATGTAATTTTCAATTTCTTTAAACAAATTTGTGATGAGAAAGATGACGTTAAATGCGTTGAGCTTGGTAATAGTTGGATTAATGCAATGAAAACTAATCTTACTAACATGGAAAAAAATCTAGATGAAGCGGATAAAGCTAAACATCAAGAAAATATAGATAGTAATATGAACCACCTTAATAACCTTAAGGATAAATCAGCTGAGGAATGGCGTGAATATGCAACTCAGTGTATGGTGGAGATCCTTGATCACAAAAGTAAATCTTGAATTTTTTTAAAAGATTATTTTCCAGTAGCAATTTAGAATTACAAATTAACGATGGGGGTAGAGCAGCTGCCGGTTACAAGGGAAAAGCTGGAGATTGTGTAGTTAGATCTATTGCAATTGTAACAAATCTTCCTTACCAAAAAATTTATGATGATCTTTATAAAGCTAATGAAGAATTTAGAACCACATCAAGAACAAGACTTGCTAAAAGTTTAAAACAAAAAAATGATAGTCCAAGATCAGGTACCCATAGAGTGGTGGTTAAAAAGTATCTTGAAAAACTAGGATGGCAGTGGACTCCAACGATGTTTATAGGTCAAGGCTGCAAGGTTCATTTAAAAAAGAATGAACTTCCAAGTGGTACTTTAATAGTTTCTTGCTCAAAACACATCACAGTTGTTAAAGATGGTGTCTTGCATGACACTTATGATTGTTCAAGACGTGGAACTCGTTGTGTTTATGGTTATTGGGCTAAACCTAATTAATCAAGATAAGATAAATGTACAATTTTAATCACTAATAAAGACTAATTAGATACTAGCAAATGCCAAAGATTTTCACAACTTTGGCATTTGAGTCTTTTAATTTTAATTTACAGGAATAACAAAACTTGGTGGATAAATTCTAGACTTATCTGTTATCGCATCTGTAATTCCTAAGTCAAAAAAGAAAACGCTGGCAGCAACTTTACCACCTTCCATTCCACTAGGAATGCTACCGTAGCCTTTTTTTCCATTTTCAGATTCACAATCAAATCTTAATGCATCGTCAGATCTTCTGACCATAGTTGTAGATGGTATGCTTACACTGTAAGATGCTCTTTTGTTATTTAATTTACATTTACCATCAGATCCATCACTAAAAGATAATGATACAGGAACATTTGGATCATTAACGATAGTTCCACATGATGTTAATGCAAAAACTGAAAGTAAAATTATAATTATATTTTTCATATTTTTCATATTTTTTCCTAATTTTTTATTAAGATATTCCTTAATATATTAACTGTATATAAAAATAGTTATAACTTTTATTCTCTTATAGGTTTAATTTTTTGATTAATAACAAGTATGGCTCCAATTATTAAAATAGGTAAACCTATTATTAAATCTTGTTGCCATTCCAAGTTTTCAAATGCAGTTGAGATTAATAAAGCAAGTACAGGCATTACAACCCCTACATATCCAGCTCTTCCAGCTCCAACTTTTTCTAATAACCTTAGATAAAAAATAAAAGCAAATATTGAACCAACTATTGATAGATAAGCAAGAGATGCAATGTAACTGAAGCTATATTCAAATAATAATTCTGTACCTTTTATTTGAGTAATTAATAGTGTGACCAGTGATCCATAAAGCATTGAATACGCAAGTGTTGGTATTAATGAAAAGTTATTATTTAAGTTCCTTTGGTGAATCATGTTACCTGTTGATGCACTCAATGTACCAAGTAAGGCTAAAAATAATCCAATATGCGTTCCATTAGCTAAGGAAAAATTAAAGATCTCATCGTTAAAGATGATTATAATTCCAATCATTCCAATAGTCGCGCCAATTAAAGTTTTTAAAGAAGGTTTCTTTTTAAAATAAAACCCTTCTCCTAAAATATTCATTATAACTACAGTTGAAAAGACAATCGCTGGAAATGCACTTATTAAATAAGTGTTTGATAGATAAAAGAAAACATAATTTAGAGAGTAAAGACAAACACCAAAGAGCAAAAACCAAAGATGCTGATTTAAAGAAAACTTAAGATTTTTTTTCTTATAAATTAGATAAATAAAAATAACTATTCCAGCTATTAAAAACCTATAAAATACTGACACCAACGGATCAACGTAACCTAATTGAAATTTGATGACATACCAAGTAGGAGACCAGCAGAAAAGTGTGATAATAAATAAAATAAAATTGTTCATCAATAAACACTTATAATCAATCAATCTTAAAAAAATATAAGATTAAAATAATTTTATTTACTATATATACTTAGTAATTATGAAAAAAGGATTATCAGGATGTAGTGAGTGTGGAGATGACACTGCTATTCTAACACAAGTGAGTTCAGGTCCTGAAGTGATCTTACTTTGTACTGATTGTTATAATCTTAAGCACTCAAATGAAACACAAAACCAAATCAGTCATGAAGAAGAAAAAAACTAAGAAGGTAAAATCTAAGAAATCTGCACCTAATTTCTATGGACTTGGAAAATTTAACTATTTAATCTTTAAGTTTCTCTGCTCTAGGTTTAAGCTTAGATAATGAGTAGGGACAACAATTCAAAAGGGATAGTTTTAATACTGATTGCAATGAGCTTGTTTGCAATCCAAGACTCGTTAATTAAATTTATATTTGAAAAATCTGCTCTTTATGAGATCTTCTTTGGAAGGTATTTGATTGCAGCAACAGTGCTTTTTATTTATTTAAGTTTTAAAAGACAGAAAGTATCGCTTAAAACACATTATCCTGTATTAACTTTTGCAAGAGTGTTGTTACATTTTGTTGCTTTTTCAACCTTTTTTATCTCTATCACTTATATGCAACTAGCAACCGCTAATGCTTTATTCTTTTCTTGTCCTTTTTTCGTATCTATCTTTGCTAAATTTTTCTTAAAAGAATTTATTGGTATTAGAAGATGGTCCGCTATTGCCTTTGGTTTTTTTGGTGTATTAATCGTCTTAAATCCCGATTTTGAAAGTTTTGATTATAGAAATTTGTTACCAGTGTTAAGTGCTTTATTTTATGCAGCATCAATGACTATTACTAAATACACATCTGATAAGGATGATGTAAACACCCAGTTATACTATTTTTATTTAATTGCTCTTGTTTTATGTGGCATAATTTATGCCTTTATGGGCAATGGTCAATTCAACAACACCGATTTTGATCCAACGACACAGTTTATATTTAGAGAGTGGTTTACAAACTTTGATTATACTTGGAAGTTTATATTATTTTTTGGAGTAGCAGCATCTATTGGGTTCTTATGTATCTTTTCAGCTTATATCATTGCATCCCCATCCGTTGTCTCATTATTCGAGTATTCATTGATTATTATGTCAATGATCCCAGGTTATTTTTTGTTTAATGAAATCCCATCACTTAGAACTTTGTTAGGGGTCATTTGTATTATTTCAGCTGGGGTTTATATTTACTTTAGAGAAGGTGTTCGAAAACAGTACGTTGCATCTAAAATTCCAACTAGAAGATAAACTAATTAATTATCATTCCATCACCTAGACACTTGATTTAATGTTTAGCTTTAAGTTAAAATTCTTAAAAAAATTGAGTAAGCCCCTTAATCTGTGTATTGTCTATGAATGGCTAAAGTTGCAAAAGATAAGTGGGATAAGGTAATTGAATACTTAACACATTCAGACAGTGATCTTGAGAAAGTATTAAGCTTATTAAAGGGGTGTGACCAAGGGAATGCATCTAATTATGATGTTAATAGAGCGTCTTACTCGTTAAATATTATTGCGATAGTTACACAAAAGCAACTTGATCCAGAAAATAAAGATAAAACACTTACTCATATAATTAGACAGTGGGTTAAATCAAAAGACTTCATCCAATTTTATAATTTGATGAGAAAACAAGAAAATATTACTTGGGATAAAAGTAAACTTGAAGATTACACCAAACAATTAAAAGACCTTTGGTACAGTAAATCACAATCTAAAAACAAAGAATATTTTAAAAAAATAGATGGATTTAATAAAACAGCTGGGGCAAATCTTTTAGAAAAAGACAGCAAAGAAGAGCTAAGACCGAAAGCTAAAATAATTGAGAAAACCTTTGATAAAATAAAAAAGAATGAACGTGTCATTAGGAAGCATCCTTAGTTAATACGCTTAACAAGTGAACATTTTTATTTTTTCCTTTTAAATTGATACTTAATTAGCTTTATCACCGAAGGTATAACTGTTAGGTTTTTGAATAAAATAGGAGAGAAAATGTTAAAAAAAATACTTTACATAATAGTTGTCACAGTTTTTTCTAGCTTTTATGCTTCAGCTGACACCACAGATCAAAAGTGGATGAAAAAAGTTGAAGTTACAAAATCAGGAGATCATTGTGTAGATGATAAAAATTGTTTTAATAGATACCACCCAAAAATCCCACCAGTAGCAAAAGCAAATCCTGGAGATATGATTATACTTCATACTCGTGATGCTTTAGATACGGGTTTTAGATTAGATTCTACAGCTGATGATTTAGCTACAGTAGACTTAGGTCTAATCCATCCAATGACTGGTCCCATTCATATAAATGGTGCTAAAAGAGGAGATGCTTTAGAAGTTACGGTAATTGATATAGCTCCAGATGAGTATGGCTATACAGTAATTGCACCTGGATTTGGATTTTTAAGAGATGTTTTTCCAGACCCATACATCGTAAATTGGAGATTAACAAGAATTGGAGCTGTTTCAGATGGAATGCCAGGTATTACAATTCCTTATGAAGCGTTTCCAGGATCAATAGGTGTATTACCAGGAGAGCCGGAAATTAAAAAATGGAAATCTAGAGAAGCAGATTTAGCAGCAGCAAGTGGGGTAGTGTTAGGACCCTCTGCAGGTGGAGCGTTGCCAGCTAATATTTGTGGTGAAAAAGGTTCTCATAAAGATGACTGTTTAAGAACAATCCCACCAAGAGAAAACGGTGGAAACATGGATGTTCAACAACAGCAAATAGGAACTAAGATAATATTTCCATGTTTTATAGATGGATGTGGTTTGTTTGCAGGTGATATTCATTATGCTCAAGGAGATGGTGAAGTTTCTGGAACAGCAATCGAGATGGGAAGTGTTATAACTTTTACCGTTAAAATACTTAAAGGCAAAGGAACAGATATGGACATGCCTGTAACGATTGGTAATGATCAAATAATTGATATGGAACCAACTAGATATTATCAAACACTGGGTATACCAATAAAAGGAAAAGGAGAAATTCCTCCTTCTCATAAATATTTGGACTCAAGTACGCTTGCTAACTTAACTAATGCTTCAGAAGATTTAACTATCTCAGCAAGACATGCTTTAATGCAAATGATTGATTATCTTGTTAAAGAACATGGGTTAACTAAGGAGCAAGCATATATATTATGTTCTGTTGCTGTCGACCTTAGAGTTGGTCAAGTAGTGGATGTTCCAAACTTTATTGTTTCAGCTGTTCTAAACATGGATGTTTTTGATAAGTATAGAAACTAAGTTAAAATAAAAATTTAAAGGCGCTTTATTTATTTTAGAGCGCCTTTTTTTAAAACCTTAAATCATGAAAAATAATAAAAAAATTCCAAATATAATAGTATATTTATTTATTTATTTAATATTTGCTGCCCATTCACCATGGGGTCAGTATCTAGCTTATAGAGAGCAACATTTACTAATAATGAGTACACGAGAAGATGCTCCAACTTACCCTTATTCAAAAATATTAGTTGATGTAATAAATAAACAATTACCCGAAGCAAGCTCACGTGCAGCTAGAGCTAAAACTTTTGGACGAGTTCAAGGTTTATTTTCTACAAACCAAATGCCTTTACTATTACTCTCAAAAAAAAATGCAAAAGCATTACTTAAAGGAAAGGGAGTATTTAAGAAATTTGGTGCAGCAGATGCAAAGGTCATATATTTCTTTGATGATTTAGTTTTATTAGCCCAACCTAGCTTCCCAGATAAGTTTGCATGGTTATTAACAAATGCCATTATTAAAGGAGAAAAAGATTTATTAGGAGCAACATCTCCATTAGAAACTAAAAAAATAATTGATATCCATCCTGGAACGATAATGGCATTAAATAATGAAAAAATGCCAGAGTTATTAAAAACTAAATAATTTACTAAATCTTAAGTACTATTTAATAATATAAGCTAAAGTATTAAAATGGCAGATCAGATATTACCCTTTGTTTATATGCTAGGGATACTCTTATTAGTACTCCCAGCTTTTCTACAATCTAATTCTAAATTAAAACAATTCTTAACTAATCTTACTATTTGGATTGTCATTATCCTTATAATTCTAACCATCATCTATTTCATTAAGTAGCAATCATTCCAATATCTAGACACTTGATTAGAATGCTCGTTTTGGGCACAAAAATTTTGACCTACTGAGACCACATTGATACAGAAGTTTTATTATGAAATTATTACACATAAGTATCATTAGTTTATTATTTACTCTTATTTTTAACACAACCTCATTTTCAAAACATCTAAAAGGTAAAAGTAAAAAAGTACATGATGAATATCTTGAAAACAGAATTGTTGGTTTGCCTTCTCAATTTGATAATATAAAGATTCAACCTGCAAATGATATTAAAAGCTTAACTAAAAAATTAATTGAAAATAAAAATACCAAAAAGATTGATAAGATTATAAAGAAAAAAAGCTTGTTAAGTGTTCTATATTTTGATGGTGAAAATATTGTAGTCGATAAAAAATCAGAAAAGATAAAGAACGATACAAAGTTATATAGTTTTTCTATCTCTAAAAGTTTTCTAAGTTATATTTTAGGAAATGCCATATGTGATGGATATATTAAAAGTTTAGATGATAAAATTTCAAAATATGTTCCAGAAGCAAAAGGAACTTTATATGAAAATTCTACTTTTAAAGAATTAATTGATATGGCGGCTGGAGATAAAAATTTTGCAAGCAGAGAGCCTGGTAGTGCTAAATTTTTTTATGCAGTAGATGTGATGGGAAGAAAAACCACAGCTAAAGATTACCTTTTGTCATCATCTGGAATTAAGATATCAAAAAAAACATTCAACTATAATAACTTTATAGCTGATTTAGTTGCAAGAGCGATAGATGTTTCGGTGCCTGGTGGTTTAAAGAATTTATATCAGGATTTTGCAAATAAATCTGGAACTAGCTCTGAAATATTTTATCTTACAGATGATAACGGATGGCCTTTGTTGCATGCATATTTCTATGCTAACCGTGAGGATTTTTTAAGACTTGGTATTCAAGTTTCTCAAGATTGGAATTCAAAAACTTGTATTGGAGATTATTTGAATGAAATTGAGAATACAAAAATTAAGACTCACAGTAAAAATGAAAAGTACTCAGGATTTTTTTGGTTTGATAAAGAAATAAGTAAATCAAGACATGTTTTAATGCTTGGTCATGGAGGTCAAGGAATATATATTGATTTAGAAAAAGGCTCTGTCCTTGTATATCATTCTATTACTCGAGATTATGATGCTAATAAATCTATTTGGCGTTTAATAAAGTAATAATATTTAGTTTAAAGCAAATAGATACCTGATTAGAGGTTTGGTAGGGTTTGGTTATGATTTCATTTGTATTGGCCAGTTATAACTATTAAAAAATCGTTATAATCTTAAATAATTAAGAAGAATAACCAATATAATTTGTGTTATTTATTCATTATATAAAAGCAAATGTTAAATTATTTAAAGAAAATATTTTCAATATTCCTAATCTTTAATCTAACTTTTGTTAGCTCAGCACAAGCTGCTGCAACCTTTGTTGATAGGTTTGATGTTAGTGGTCAAGATAATACTCCTAGGGGTCTTACTTTTAATAATGATGGAACCAAGATGTTTGTGGCAGGTAATATTGGTAATGATATAAATGAATATACATTATCAATAGGTTTTGATTTAACATCAACTGTAACTTTCAATGACATAAATGGAGATGGAACAGGTTTTGATATTAGTGGTCAAGATACTGCTCCTCAAGGTATTGTTTTTAATAATGATGGAACCAAGATGTTTGTGGCAGGTAATGCTGATGATGATATAAATGAATATACATTATCAATAGGTTTTGATTTATCATCAACTATAACTTATGTAGGTGCTTTTAATGTTTCAACTCAAGATGACACTCCTCAAGGTATTGCTTTTAATAATGATGGAACCAAGATATTTGTGGCAGGTAATGCTGATGATGATATAAATGAATATACTTTAAGCTGTGCTTTTAAAGTAACTGCTTCATCAAAATGTGATGCACCACCAAAAATTAAAGAGGTTAGAGGTATAGTTGATGCCCAAATTAATACCGCTAAAAATTTTGCCAAAGACTCGAGACAGTCTGCATTAAAAAGATTAGATAATTTAAGAGCTAAAGATGACAATAAAAATGCTCAAAAAATTGAATTAAACTTTCAAAATGAAACATTAAATAAAATATCTAATAATGTTTTAAGTTCCGCACCAGCTAAATTTAACCCAATTCAAAAGTTAGATCAAATTTTACCTAATGATTGGGCAGCATGGAGCGAAGGTAGTGTTAGTTTAGGAAAAATAGATGACAACCCCTTAAGTTCTGTTCAAGATATAACTAGCCTTGGTATATCCATCGGTGCTGATAAAAAAACTGATAATGATAAAGTATTAGGAGTTGCTTTAAGAGTGGGTAACACTGATGTTGATGTTGGAACCTATGGTTCTAAAGTTGACACTAACGCTTTAAGTTTATCGGTTTATGGATCTAACAGTTTTGATGATCGTAATTTTTTAGAACACGTTATTGGTGCTAGTTATTTAGATAGTGATATTACAAGAAAGAACCAAGGAAACACTAATACTCAAACGGGTGACCGTGAAGGTAAACAAGTTTTTGGTTCACTTAACTTTGGTAGAGAATATGAAGATGGTGATGTAATTATTACTCCAACAGGTCGTATTGATGGAAGTTATACAGCATTAGATAGCTATACAGAAAATGGCAACGAAGCGATCAGGTATAATGATCAAGATATTAAATCTTTAATGGCTTCTTTAGGAGTATTAATAGACCAAGATGCTGATCTAGAAAATTCAAATGTAAGATCTAGAATTAATCTTGAATATGGTAAAGAGTTAGGTTCAAACTCTAAGGTGGTAACAAGTTATGTATCAGAAAACGAAAATTTTGAATATCAAGCTGATAAAAAAAATAAAGATATATACACAGTAGGTCTAGGGTTTGATTTTAAGCATGACCACGGTTTAACAATTAGTACCGATTATCAAAAACAAAAAATTAGGTATATTGGTTTTATTAATAAATTTACATTATCAGCAGGCTTTTTATCTAGAAATGAAACAGAGTTTGCACTTGGGCTTGATGAAGACATGACTTCAAACTTTAAAATTTCTAAAGCACTAGGTGTGTTTGATTTAGAGTTTAATTTAGAAAATGATTTTTCCAATCAAGAAAATCATAATGCCAACTTATCTCTATCCAGTAAGTTTTAACTATCAATATTAAAAAAACTAGAAATTGAAGGTCGTGCCATCATCCCCGTGCCATAAACTAGGCTACCCCCACAAAGTAACAGACAACGGGAATTACAGACAATCAAGGTTCATTCCATCACCTAGACACCTGATTAGAATGCTCGTTTTGGGCACACATCATATTTGTAAGATTACTCTTTATTGTTAATAACTAATCATGAAACGAAATGGTTTTACATTAATAGAGTTACTAGTTGTGGTTGCTATAATTGGAATACTGGCTGCAGTAGGAACTGTGGCCTATTCGGGTTATACTTCTGCTGCTAAGAAATCTGTAATTAAAAACAATCATGCTGCTATTAATAAATTTGTAATAGCTGAATTAACTATGTGTATGGTTGATGATAATCATAAAGTTTTAGTGTTATATGATAATGATTATCTAAATTGTTATTCTGTTTTTGATAATGATGTTACTAAAGTAAATGCTCATATATTAGAATATGTAGAAGAAAATTATGATAATGTGTTTGGTAAAGATAAAACATTAGCTAATCGTGGGCAAATGCATAACAGTTTGTGTAGACAATCTGGGTTAAGTGCTAACTCATTACATGAAGTTGGTACTCATACTTTAGCAGTAATGAAATACAACAACAGCGATCCATTTTTTATAATTGATAGTTGTGTTGAAGTAGGAGAGAAGCCGTTAAGAAATCAAACAACAATAAATAACTAACCTTAATAAAGACGTAAAGAGATTTAATCTTTATCCAAATAAAGTAAAGTAAGAGAGTTGTAAGGGGCTTTCTGTTACCCCGTGCCATAAACTAGGCTACCCCCACAAAGTAACAGACAACGGGAATTACAGACAATCAAGGTTCATTCCATCACCTAGACACCTGATTAGAATGCTCGTTTTGGGCACACATCATATTTGTAAGATTACTCTTTA
>OJHC01000180.1_pt1 | contig 20686 bp, 16 predicted proteins | sample 1595091 | NCBI WGS metagenome assembly OJHC01 (sample SAMN05416829, study PRJEB24817) | seawater metagenome | isolation source: Sea water | place: Canada:Atlantic | collected 2013-07 | reverse complement strand
CTCTGACTAGAGTATGTTGTGATAGACAGTTACACAAAATTAATTACAGGCTCAATTTTTCAACACTCAATATTCCAGTAAAATCCAATCATTCGCAGCAAAAGTACCGCAACTCTTCTGGTGAGGAGCGTTATGAAGTCACAGAGAATTATGACGCCATTTTGATGTTGGGTGTCTATTTATTCGTATCTGTATATCCACATCTATCCGCATCTGTCCGCATCTACGTATCGCATAAATATACACCCTAGAGATTTTCGAGCCGCACACTGTATAGATTGCGAGCGTTAGGCTGGCGGGTCAAATACGCTTTTGGCGTGTGCGCATTTTATCTCGAAAAAAGCCAAATAATGAATATGCCAATACCCCAAAGGATAAAACAGCGACTGCACCAGCAGGATACGCCATTAGCGCCATACCTGTATTCCAGCCGTAGATTGCCATGACAGTGCATATCACACCCAAGGAAAACTCTATCAGTAAGCTTTCCCAAGGTAATTTTTGATCTGAATTGACCGGTCTTGCGAAAAAATTCACTTTATACGACATTTTCAATCCCCCTTATTGTACAGAACACCCTGAATAACTCACTTGCCCCATGGTGACATTCAGCTGTTTATCAGTGCTTTAGTGCGCAGAATATTGCTCGCTAGTTGGGGTGTTTTGGTTCTTGGCTGTTCATTTTTAGCACGATAACGTGTTTACTGTATAGGGGATTTATTCAGCATATTTCTAAGATAGTTGGTGGGATAAGCCGTTAATTTCTACTTGCATAATGAATGAGTAAGCCAGGTGGCGAGTGAGTTCGTTGGTTTGCAATTGTCTGTAAGTCCACAATTAACATGAGTCTCTTGATAGTGCTTAATGATTGATTCTTAGGCGTTTAATTCGATTCCTTACACCCTAAATGCCTATACCGTTTTTTATTTGTGTTGGTCTGGCTATTGGGGTCGTTGCAAAAGCGTGCCAGCCTGAACATCAGGCTGGCATATAGGCTTAAAACTTACCGCGTACACCTAGGTTATAACGGGGGCCATATACTTCATAATCAATCAGCTGGTTACTAAAGCGGCCATGGCGACGGGTACTTTCATCTGTTACGTTGATCCCTTCAAAGAACACCGATAACCGATCATTTATGTCGTAGCTAGCGGAAATATCAAGCTGACTGTAGGCTTCGGTAAAAGTGGGTTCCAAGCCGCCAGTTAACAGGAAGTCATCCCGCCAATTGTATGCAGCGCGAACTTGATAGTCATCTTGCTCGTAAAACACCACTAGGTTAGCTGAATCACTTAACCCAGATAGGGCAAAATCATTCTCAAGGGAGTAAATATCATATTCGTCTTCACTATTTACCATAGTGTAGTTCACCACGCCGCCAAAACCTGTGTCACCGAATAGATGCTGTACATTAAACTCCCAGCCATATACACGTGTTTCATTGAGGTTTTGCGGTGAAGTGATTTCCCAAATGATCACTGGATCACTGGCGATGGAAACGCACGCATCAACTGGATTTTGATCTGAGCCTTCAGGGCAATTTCCTCGCGGGTTAACGCTTGGGTCGGTAAGCGGACCAGCAGGGCTAATTATTTCGCTCTCTGTTTGCCCTGTGGCGATAAAGTTATCCACTTGTTTACGGAAATGGCCGACTGACACATAGCTACCTTCGTCATAATAGTATTCTAAAGATAGATCAAAGTTTTCCGATTCATAAGGCAACAGGTTTGGGTTGCCCTGTGAGGCGCGAAACGGACCGCCAGAGCGGTGTAGGTCAATACTGGTCGATGGGAACATAGCCCCGATACTGCTGCGAGCCACAGTGACACTGTAAGAGAATCTTGCTGTTAATTCGTCAGTGATCCCCAAACTTATATCAAGATTCGGTAAGAAATGCTCGTAAGCGCCCTCTAACGTTTCTGATACTTCTTCGTCGGCAAGAATTTGTGATAACTGAATCGGCGTTATCCAGTTAAAGCCGATAACGGGTCGTAGAACCGAGTAGGATTCAACATCGGTTTCTTCGTAGCGAAGACCAAAGTTGGCGTTGACCGGCATATCATTAAACTCGGTTATAAAGTCGAACGATGCAAACGCTGCTGTGGTTTCTTCTGAGATACCGTTCTTTTGAATATCAGCTTCGTTATACAGGCCTTGCTCTTTGACTAAATCAAGAAACTGATTGGCGCTATAGACGGGTAAGTACTCGTAACCCACGCCACCAGGCTGCAATTCAAATGCTAGGTCATCGGTGTTCAGCGCTCCATTTCCAAGAGCAAAGTTAGCGCTGTAAATATTTCCTGTGTCTACGTCATACTTAGTATGCGCGAATCCAAAGTGTACGCTATCAAGCGCACCGTCACTCATGTTTTTCCATTCACCACTAAATTGAATCTGCTGAATGTTGTTTTCGATTTCATAGCCACGTTCTTGATATAAGTCGCCCTCGATATTTTCGGGGGCATACGCACCGCCTTCAAGTGCACTGTCATCATAGAAGGCGGTAGGGGTATCGCCGCTAAAATCAGCACTGATATGCACCGGAGCTAATGAACCAAATGGATTTTTTAAGTTTGCTAAACGCTCGGCAGGAAGCGCCCCCGGGTTGGCATGAGATGTAGAGTCATGTAAGTCCAAGGTGAAATTAAGTGCATCTGTTGCTTGCCATTCAAAATTAGCACCGATGGAGTCATTTTCTGTTTCAAAGTTATATTCCCAAGCCCAGAAGTTCAGTTCGTCGTTGCTTCTACTAGGGTTAATAATAGTACCATTGACATCAGCTGCACCCTCTTCAACATTATCGAACCAAAAGCTCATTCGGTTCATTTTGCCGTTTTCTTCTAAGCGTGAAATAACATAATCCAGCGTCGCAGTCAGTGTGTCAGTGGGGGCAAATTGCAGCACAAGCTGGCCGTTCAAACGGTCACGACTGTAATTCGCATCGTCTAAATCTACGGTAGGTGTTCGCCACGTTGCCAGTGTTGGGTTTTTATCTGCATCAATAGCACTGGTGTCAGGGTTAGCTTGCCCTGGGTAGCCACGGCCCCAGCCTTGGGTGCCAATTCGGTCTATATGGCTGTCACGCTCTGAATAAGAAACTGATGCAAGCACACCGAATTTTCTATCGTTAAAGGTTTTGCTGATCATCCCAGCTACTTCAGGGGTAATGTCGTCACCTATTGTCACACTGGTGTCCATTACGCCTTTTGCACTCCAAGCGGCAACAAACTCTTCCATTTCAAAGGGACGGGCTGTTTTAATATTGATCGTGGCACCGATCCCGCCAGAGCTGACGTTGGCTCGCCCTGTTTTATATACCTCGACACCGGAGACACTCTCGGCGGCAATTTCACGGAAGTTAAAACTACGGGATATACCGGCACCTGCAAGCGCAGAAGAGTTTGGCATTTGGCGGTTGTTTAAGGTGACTAGGTTAAAGCTTGGCCCGAAACCCCGCACAGTCACTTGGTTACCTTCATTGTTGGTTCGGTCGATGGAAACACCCGTCACACGTTGCAGTGATTCAGCTAGGTTTGTATCGGGGAATTTTCCGATGTCTTCAGCAGATATGGCGTCAACGACGCCCGAAGCATCACGCTTTATATCCATCGCAGAGGTTAACGAACCACGGATACCTTTTACTTGAATGACCTCAACAGCCTGAGGTTCTTGCTCTGTTTCTTGAGCATTAACGGTGCTGCATAACAACCCTGTAGCAACGGCGATAGCGATTTTACTGAGTCTATTGGCTTTCATGTGATGTTCCACCAGCTTAATTGTAAATAAATTGTCAACGATAAATATGTTCGTAGGTTTAATGTTAATTGTCAACAAAATATTAAATAAATGTTAATGAACTTAAGCGTGTGTGGTTAATTTATTTGACGACAAATGCTGCTACAGATAGCGCTGCAAGAGAGCGCGCGAGATGCAGCCAGATAATTCTGGTCTTTTGAAATGCGCAATTTTTATAAAAATTTATTCATCTAGGCATGTTTTTATTTGGAATATATGGCCAGTTAAGAGTGGGTTTATTCCATTCGGCTCAGCTGCTACGTGGGCTAATGAGGTGCTGTAAATATGCTTCATTTAACATTTTCGTAATAATTTTGTCGCTTGGGGGGCGAGAACCTTGGTACGCTGAGCAGGGAGCCTGCCCAGCAAAGGGCAGATGCTATAAGTTAAAGCGTTGAGGGTCACTCACACCGTCTTTTGGAATGATGTTGGCTGGGATGTCGATTTTTTTATCATCGGCCCCTGAGGCAAATTGGCTCACGTTGTAGGCATTTTTTGTCGACCAATCCATTTCCACTCGGCCGTCACCTAATACGATATTTCCTAGCTTGCTACGGAACCATTCCGCTAACGCGATATACTCCACCGTGTAAGCAACGTTTTTTCTCTCTTTTGGATCAACGCGCAAATCATATAACGCCATTTCCGCATTTAATGGGCTTGTCGTCAGTGCCCAGGTTATGTCTTCGTTTAAATCTGGCACGCGCGCTGTGGTACGTTTATCCCGAGTACGCATGGAAAACGCGAAATCGTCCGTGCGCAGATAAGCTCGATAACCACAGACTAGATTCATTTCACCGAGAATATAGTCTCGCTCGGGCGTTTCACCATTGGCAACTTTGGCTAAGTCAACGCCATCTAAGTACTCATATTGCGCTTCTTGCGTATTGATTTGGGCTGCTTCCATCAGAGTCGGCGCAAAATCTACGTATTCAACAAGATCTGTGACGATTTTACCTGGTGGGTATGTTTTCTTATCTGACGAAACAACAATAGCTGCGCCGTTTAATGATGCTTGCCAAGAGCCAAATTTACCCATGATACCTTGTTGCCCAAGGTGCCAGCCGTGATCACCAACAGTTAGCACGATAACATATTCACGACCTTGCTTAGCTGAATGGGCTTTGAAAGCGTCAACCGCTTCCCCGATAAGGGCATCGCCGTATGCAGTAAATGCGTAGTAATCACGAATAGCCTGCAATTGGTCTTCCTTGGTCATGCCGTCGGACTTCGCTTCATTATAAATCTGTAATTGTTGAGTGGTAAACGTGCCTAGCTCTTGGGTGTCAAACTTAGGTAGTGTGTAATCGCGATCTTTAAACTGATCACGGAACGATTTCGGCGGTAAGACAGGCGTGTGGGGTAGGTGAAAACCAAGATTAACAAAGGTCGGCTTGTTTTTATCTGGGCCACTAACCTGACGCCCCGAGAAACTCTGGTACTGCTTACCACTGTTGCTTAAATAATTCTCAAACTCTTTAACAATATAGCCATCCACGGTTTTACCCGCCGGTTGGGGGTTAACCCCACCGAGTATTAAACCAGTATTGATACGAGTGTATGCGCGTAAAACGTCAAACTCTTGCTCTACGCCTTGCTTTATCGACTGTTCTTGTTCATTTAACTGTCGATCTTTTTTGGATAAAACGAATTCCTTGCTTTGACCATCAGGGTAAAAAACCTTTTCGAAGGAATCTCTGCGCTTTAATACTGCATCTTCTAACCCATGAGAGCCACTGGAGTACCAGCCGCCAAAACCATGCAATAACAAATCACGGTTGAACTCAATTTCCAGATCAAAAATATGACTCTTTTGATTTAACGCCTCACTAATTCCGTGATGTGTTTTCCCTATAATAGCCGTACTGTAGCCCGCGCTTCGAAGCTGCTGGGAAACTGCGGGGCGCACAAAGTCCGCTTCTTGGTGGGTATGCTCCCATGCGTACTTTCCATTTCTAAACGGATACCGACCAGTATGCATAGACGTTCTTGATGGTCCACATGTGGGAGAATTGTTATAGGCGTTGGTAAACATCACCCCCTCGTTAGCGAGTTGATCTATGTTCGGCGAAAGCACAAAACCCAACTCGCCTTCATCTGTGCCTCGGGTGGCACGGTTATAGGCTTGTATCGAATCAGGGCGCTGATCGTCTGTGATGATCCAAAGAATATTGGGTTGGTCTTTAGCCTGTGAAGCACTGGCAAAAACGTTGAACAATAGCACTGCAGCAGGAATGAAGTAGCGCAACTTAACTCGTAGCATTTTAGTTACCCCTATTGGTTAATTGTTAACATAATACATTTAATTTGTTGATTATGTAACGATAAGAGGCGCTATTTTGTCCAATTTTAAAAAGGTAAACGCGAAACCAGCTATTGCATCGCATCAAAAATGACACAAGCTGTTAGCACAGAGGAAGCAACGACGGGCAGCAATGATGAACAGCAAAAAAGGGGGGATTAACAGCCAAGGGGAATACATGATAAATAAGTAGAATTAATAGAAGCGACAACAATGCAGTACATTCACTGAGGTGAAAGCAAAGCGCACTAGCGATGTAAACGTAGGGTATTTAAATAGCGACTTGACGACTGAGCGGATGACAAGAGCCTGTTTGGCTACTCCGCAAATCTCGTGCATAAGAAATCAACGGGAGCTGCTTTATTTACGCTCTGAACTCGTTCTTATTCTTCATCGCTATATTTTTGTTTGATGTACTTAATGTTCGCATTGAGTTCCATTATCTCTAATTGCGAGTCTCGTACAACATCACGCATCTCTGTAACACGTCGTGATATAAGAAAGATAAACACAGGTACCAAGAGCCACAATATAATGAATGCTACATACACCATGATCCCTACGAGTCCGAAACTGCCTAATACTTCATCCATAGCAAAAAATCTCCTTTAGTAATCAATGACCTTAGAAGGCCAGTACATTCAAAACAGCCCAGAGGAAACACTCTCTAGGCTCTACATATCTGATTGTTACACAGCACAGAAAACATTGTAAGGGTTGGTTTATTTACCTATGAAAGGATCGGGCAAGCATGCGTGCTTTCGCAAACTATTATTAAATTAATCTAACAATAACGTGCAGAAAAGTACGGTGTAAAAACTTAAGAAACTGAAAACGCCAAGGCTAGCTTTTGAGTTCATGCAAAAGGCAAGGTTGCCAACTGACAACCTTCATATTTGACATACGTGAGGGCAGGGAAATAATCATATAGAGCGCCCCATACCAAGTAACATCAAGTTTTAAGTCGCTATGTACATTTGCTTTATATAAAGCGCAACAAAAATAAACTTGCTACTAATTCAGAGCCTTTAGATAAAACGGGCATGCTTTTAGTACCACGACTGCGAAGACGACGGCCCACCGTTAGTCACCAGATGAATGGATATATTTACCTGATATTGCGCCCCAGCGGAATTTCCAGAACCAACAAACGTAACACTGAATGACTCGTTAGGGCCCGGCAATCTATGTCCACCCAAACCAATAGTAGGCTCAGCAACCAAAGCTTCGCGCAATCGACTTCCAAATGTGGGAAATACTCTTGCTGATGTACTTACTTTATCGTCGTCATCTGGGTCAAATATAAACCAACCACTATCGGTTAAATTCGCACTATTTCCCACTGACCAAAGATCGGTTGCTGAAGGTACATTTCCAGCAGAAAAAATTTGCTGAGCACTAGATTCAACAGCATTATAAAAACGCTCGTTATCTTGCTCTCTATTGTCATCAGTTGAGCTGTCTTGCTCGACTGCACGTGCAACAAAGCCAAGAAAGGGGTTTCTGATGGTAGGCACATTCGCGGGCACAACAAACATGCCTTGCGCCCGGATCCTTCGACCGTCATCATCAGTTGAGTCTGGCGGCAAAATTAGCCCTCTACGGAATCTAGAGGGAAATAGATTACCAGTGGTATAAGGGTCCAATCGAACGTCCCCTCCAAAAGCAGTAACCATTGCAAATTGCAGCGATACCTCGTCTTCACCACGCTCACTAAAACTTTCGATTATTAAGTCCCACGATATTTGTATTTTAGCCATTATTTTTTCCTCGTCCTTTAAAAAAAAAGCTGTCACTAGCCTAATGACTTCCGATAAATCGCAGTAGAACCCAGTGATCGGTCGTCCAAAATGGCAGAATTGCTTTTGCAATTTAGTTCACCATGTTGGATAGGTTTAATGGAAGTTAGTTATCGTATTTTAATTATTCCAATTGCAGAGCTACAACAACTAATCGCAATAAAAATATGTTCTGAATGTATTAGGTAAGAAAATGACTACTCTTTTTGCAAGAATCCATTTGCCCTAGCTAAAAATACTATCGTTACTAACGCTATAACTAGCAATTCCATCTGTTTCTCCAATTAGTCTTAGAATTAAAACACTGGAGCGCCCAACTTGAGCGTTGAATGAGTATAGTTGACCACGCTGGAAGTGAAACCAGTTGGCTAAGACGCTGCTTTAGCTTTTCTCGCGACTCAAACTTTCCCGCTCAAATTGGCGACTTGTCATATCTTTCTTTTAAAAGTCACGAATGATTGATTCTCAGATAATTTAATTACGAACATTTTTAACATGGGTGTCTCGTTAATTCAGCTGTTGAAGAAAGAGTTACTCGAGCCGCGGGACGCGGTTTGAAAATAGGCATGGATGCCATAAGCGCAGCGCATAGTGGTCAAAGCCATTTGGTGCAGGCCGTTGTGGGGGCAGGAGGTTAGAGATCTCTGGCTACCCGATTATAGCTCTGCTATGTGTGCGAGAGTTTCCGGATGACGTTGTACTAATTTCAAAAGAGTAATTGCCTGTCCATTTGGAGCACTGCGTCCTTGCTCCCAGTTCTCTAAAGTACGAGAAGATGTATGAAGCAAACTTGCAAACACACCGCGAGACATATTCAATTTTTCTCGAATATGTACAATTTCACTAGGTGAAATATCAAGTTCACTTAGATCCTTAACTTGATGTGTTTTAAGAGTAAGCTTCCCCTCTGAATGTTCTTTTGCTTCAACAAGAGCCGAGCTTAATTCTGTAAATAAATCACGATTGCTCATTGCGCCATACCTCCATAAAAGTCTTTAATTTGTTCTTTTGATCTGCGGTTAAATCTGACATTTCACTCTTCCCATAAATAGTGAGCAAATAGAAGCGTCGTTTTTGATCAAAAAAGTAATAAATGACACGTGAACCACCACGCTTACCTTTACCCTTACTTGCAACTCGAAGCTTGCGCAAACCACCTGTACCTTGAATGACATCCCCCTGCTTGGGGTCTGACATTAGCTCAGCCTGAAAGAGCCTAAACTCTTCATCACTGAGGTAGTCATCTCGATATTTCTCAAATATTTTTGATTCTACGAATATACACTTCATCATTAAAGTGTACGCAATTCGCGTATAGTAGGCAAGGAGGGATATAAATGAGTTGTAACAGCTTCATTCACCGACAATCTAACAACGAACATTTTTAACATGGGTGTCTTCGTATCTTCTCGCGACTCAAACTTTCCCGCTCAAATTGGCGACTTGTCATACCCTTCTTTTGAAAACCACTAGTGATTGATTCTCAGATAATTTAATTACGAACATTTTTAACATGGATGTCTTCGTATCTTCTGATGTACTTAATGTTCGCATTGAGTTCCATAATCTCTAATTGCGAGTCTCGCCCAAGATGCTAGGGGTGACTTGAGTAGCTAGAAAAAGCAGCGACAAAGTCGCCAAAAGCAATGGCTACACCGCTAAGAAAGCAGTGTCGTCGAGTGTCGATTCGAAATGAATAAACATGGGTGTCTTGTTAATTGCTCTCAATTTAACCTACCTTATAGTGAGAAATATAACACCCGCATAAACGCAGCGCTATAATAGCGAAGCGGCGCTGCGTATGTTTCCACAGCGCGCCCTTAATACGCTTGTAATATTTACATTCTTGGACCTGAAGGTCTTGGTGGTTCTGGCTCTTGCGGTACAACTGACTTAAGGAAATCTTGAGCCTCTTTCAAAGAGCCAAATCGGCCAATAACATTTCCATCGGGATCTACAACTTCATAAGAAGTGCTTACAACATTTCCATTTTCATCTAATTCATTGATTTCAACCAAGCTAAATCCAGACTTGCTTCCTAGTGTTTTTCTATTTTGCATTTACTTCTCCTATTGCAAATAACTTCGTAAATATAACACCCCGCTTAAGGGCAATAATACATGGCCTAAAATTTGGAGCGAAGCGACTGAGCCCACGTGTTATTGTCCTAGGGAGCTTGCGACCAACTACAGCAGATTGTTATGCCTCCACTACTTTTGATTCTTCAAAGCCGCAGGTAGAGCACTTATACTCCCGTTCCTTAGCACCTAAATCTCCAAAAGTAGGATGTGGGCGCGAAGAAAGAATTTTAAAAGTTCTGTTATTACAACTTGGACAGCGCTCACCAGTAGCACTCGTCACTTCGCTTAACTTTTCCTTCAGCGAAGCATTTTCTGAGACCAAATCTGCGATTTTTAACTTTGCATCGGCAAGTTCCAGACTTAAATCAGCCAGTAAATTTTTGAACTCGGCGTCCTCAATATTCTTACCAATTTCTCGAAGGCGAGTCGCTAGATTTATTGCCGTTGATACCGTTGTTAAAATATCTGCCATAGAAACATCCTTTTTCTTAATTAAAGCAATAACGCATTAAATATGGGGATTTTAGGAGCGCTTTTTCAGCGAGTAAAATTCCCACCATGATTTTTTTGTTATAATTTTTTACACGCCTTAGGTTCAGTATTAACTAATTTAGCCAACGATGAAAACCTATAAATTTTCGAGTCGCCATATGATGCATAATAACCAATAAGGCTTGCATCAGTTCCGTTTTCCACTCCTTTTAAAAAGCTAACTTCGACTTCATGTTTTTTAGATGATGAATCGAACCTATTTTGTGTAATAAAGATTTTCTCACCTAAAAAGGTATAGCTCAATAAAGTATTTGTTAGCTTATAGCCTTTAAAGTCAGGAGGAAAAACGATAATAAGATGATTATCTTCCAAGCTAGAAACTGAAAAACCTAAACAAGATAAATTATCTACAGTGACCTCTATTGAATCCGATAAGGCATAAGCTCTAAATGTCAGAAAAATGATAAAAAGGCTTAGAAATTTATGCATAAGTTCCAAAAATTATAACAATATTAATAGTCGGAAAAGTTCCGCATTTAACCACGGAAGTTTTCCGTCTTTCCTCACCTGTCTTTTTTAGCATACACCGTAACTTGTTGTACAGGTTAATTTTTTTTCATTTCTTAAACACGCTTTGTAGAAACACGGAAAACTTCCAAGATCTTGCTGTTTACCGGAAATAGCGACGAACCTGTGCAAAAAAAATAGTCTCAAGTAGCGCTCTTTATCACTAGTTATTATGGTTTAGCGAAGGGAAATCCCGTGCGCGAAGCGCATGCTTTGTTCACCGACTTAAGTCACCCCGAGCATCGAAGACTCACACTGGATTAATGACATGGATGTCATTCAAGTGAGAGCCGCGTCGGGAACGCGTTTTCACGACCAGTGTTAGGCAAGACGCGCAGGGATAAGTGACTTGCCGGAGAGCGGCCTTTACAAAGTACATCCTGTACTTTGCCCTTCGGGTCATCCTTTGGATGTTCAAAATGGTTCCCGACCATTTTGTCTTGGTGACTTCTTTTGGCTGTTGAAAAGAAGTTACTGGCTCGTAGGGACGAGAGTCATACTCGTCATGCGACCGCCATGGATGGCGAAAGGTAGAGTAACGCAGGAGCAGTTACCGAGATGACGATAAGCACAGCGCATAAGTAGCGAAGCTGTACTCAGTGCACGCAGTGCATAAGTGGTCAAAGACCATAAGTGGCCGTAGGCCATAAATAAGCAACGAAACGCACAGTTTCTCGACTCAACTTTTTTGGCGACGAAGTCGCTGCTTTTGCTTTTCTTGCGACTCAAACTTTCCCGATCAAAGTGGCGACTTGTCAGATGGCCAGACAGGGACGTCTGGACAAGGCGTGTTGCTTTACAGGGATGTTTCCTCACGTCGGTCTGACAATAAAGGCGCTACTTTTAACGGAATAGAAAGTTTGTTGGAGCCGGCTTCTTTCTGGTGACTCTTTCTTAGCTGTTGAAGAAAGAGTTACTCGAGCCGCGGGGCGCGGTTTGAAAATAGGCATGGATGCCATAAGCAACGCGCATAAGTGAGCACAGCGCATAAGCAGCGAAGCTGTGCTCAGTGCGCGCAGTGCATAAGTGGTCAAAGACCATAAGTGGCCGCAGGCCATAAGTAAGCGCAGCGCATAGGTGGCCGCAGGCCATAAAGTAAGCAAAGCGCATAAACAACTGCAAGGTTGAAAAAACAACGAATTGTCGACAATTCCCACTATTCCCTCTTGAAAAACCAAACAACTTTGCTATATTGTCGACAACATTAGGTTGTTGAGCGATTTTCAGTTCAGCGTAAATCCTTCTCACATTCGCTAAAAAACACGTTAAATTGTCGGGAACTCAGCTACGTCCATGCAAAACCTAACCGAACAACCTATTACTGCAGCTGATAAAACCTTTTTTCAGCTGCGAAAAGACATCGTTGAAGGTGTGGTGCTAGCCGGTTCAAAATTAAGCGAAACCGAATTGTCGACAAAGTATGGTGTAAGCCGAGCGGTTATTCGTGAGGCGATAAACCGCTTAGAGGCGTGCCATATCGTTGAGCGCAAAGCCAATGTGGGGGCCCGGGTGGTGTCTTTATCAGCAGAAGGGCTGGTGGATCTATACCAAGTTCGAGAGTCCCTTGAAGGCATGGCTGCAAGACTTGCGGCGCAAAACATGACAGACGACGAGATAGCCGACTTAAATGGTCTGCTGAATGTGCACTCCCAAGACGTGAAAAATCATGGCTCTTATTATCAAGAAGCAGGGGATGTGGACTTTCATTACCGCATTATTTTAGGCAGTAAAAATAATCATCTTATCGCTATGCTCGTCAACGGTATTTATCACCTAGTGCGCATGTATCGTGTGCAGTTAGGCATGTCAGGCCCTCGCGTAAGCACCGCGTTTGATGAGCATAAACATATTGTTCAAGCTATTTCGAATCGTGACGGAGAATTAGCTGAAATGCTCATGCGCCGGCATATTTTATATTCGAAAAATAATATTCAGCGCAAATTAGCGCCAGAGCAGGGTTAGCTGTGGCGTCATGTCGCTGTCATCAATTAACCCTTTAATGAATGTACTGGGGTGAATGCTCACCTCATTGCCATATAACTACCTTAAGGAGCAAGTAACATGAGCCCAGGTCAAAAATTTCGTCAAGCGTTAGCGGATAATAAGCCGTTGCAAATCGTTGGTGCGATCAACGCGTATTCCGCCATGATGGCTAAGAAGATTGGACATAAAGCCATTTACTTATCCGGCGGCGGTGTGGCGAATGCATCTTACGGTCTGCCAGATTTAGGCATGACGTCACTCAATGACGTGATTGTTGATGTGCAGCGCATTACCTCAGCCTGTGATTTACCCCTTTTAGTGGATATCGACACAGGTTGGGGCGGTGCATTTAACATTGCTAAAACCATCCGTGATATGGAAAAGGCCGGTGCTGCTGCAGTGCACATTGAAGACCAAGTGGCCCAAAAGCGCTGTGGTCATCGTCCAAACAAAGAAATCGTACCGTTAGATGAAATGGTCGACCGTATCAAAGCGGCGGTTGACGCGCGTACCGACCCAGACTTTTTCATTATGGCGCGTACTGACTCATTCGCTCAAGAGGGGCTCGACGCGGCTATTGAGCGTGCTAAAGCATACGTTGCTGCCGGCGCTGACGGTATTTTCGCTGAAGCCATTAAAACAGAAGAGCATTACCGCGCGTTTGCTGAAGCCTTAGACGTGCCGATTTTGGCCAATATTACTGAGTTCGGCCAAACCGAATTATGGAACAAAAAAGTGTTAGGCGAGTGGGGCGCTGCTATGGTGCTTTACCCATTAAGCGCATTTCGTGCCATGAACAAGGCGGCAGAAAATGTCTACAACGTCATTTTAGAGCGGGGCGATCAAACCTCTGTCGTCGATACCATGCAAACCCGCATGGAGCTGTACGATTATCTGGATTACCACGAGTACGAGCAAAAACTCGACAACCTTTTTGCCCAAGGTAAAAACAAGTAATTACTTAAATCGCCCTGCGCTAATGAAATAGAGCGGGGTGCCAATGAACAATGCTTGACGTTTTAATAAATACGCCAAAAACGTTAACGAAAACGTATTGAGGAACAAGTTATGGTAGATAAGAAATTAAGTGGTGCAGGTTTACGTGGCCAAAGTGCAGGCGAGACGGCTTTATGTACCGTGGGCAAATCAGGCTCAGGGTTAACCTACGCAGGGTATGATGTATCAGATTTAGCCGATAACGCCACATTTGAAGAAGTCGCGTATTTGCTGTTTAACGGTGAATTGCCCAATCAAGGCCAATTAGACGAGTACAAAGCGACACTGCATAAACAGCGCGACTTACCGCAAGCGTTAAAAAACGTACTAAAACTTATTCCAAAAGACGCGCACCCAATGGATGTGATGCGCACGGGCTGTTCGTTCCTAGGGAATATTGAACCTGAAGTAGATTTTTCTCAGCAGCATCAAGCGGCGAATCGTTTATTGGCGGCCTTTCCGGCAATCATGTGTTACTGGTATCGCTATAGCCATGAGGGTGTTGAGATTGATTGCACCACAGATGAAGATTCACTCGGCGGGCACTTTTTAGCGCTCTTACACGGCAAAACACCGTCAGAGCAGCACCGCAAAGTGATGGATGTTTCGCTAATTTTATACGCAGAGCACGAATTTAACGCATCTACCTTTACTGCACGGGTATGTGCTTCAACCTTGTCTGATATGTTCTCTTGTATTACCGGCGCAATCGGTTCGCTGCGCGGCCCATTGCACGGTGGTGCGAACGAAGCAGCGATGGACATGATCCAAAAATTCAGTTCACCGCAAGATGCCAAAACGCAAATGGCAGGAATGCTTGAACGCAAAGAAAAAATCATGGGCTTTGGCCACGCTATTTATCGCGAGTCTGACCCGCGTAACGTGATCATCAAACGGTGGTCTGAGAAACTTGCCGAAGAAAATGGCGATACGTCTTTGTATGATATTTCAGTCGCCTGTGAAGAATTTATGTGGGACACCAAAAAACTGTTCTGTAATGCTGACTTCTTCCATGCATCTGCCTATCACTTTATGGGGATACCGACTAAATTGTTCACCCCCATTTTCGTATGTTCACGCTTAACGGGCTGGGCTGCACATGTAATGGAACAGCGCAGCAACAACCGTATTATTCGCCCAAGTGCGGATTATGTTGGGCCTGAGCCACGAAAAGTGTCACCTATTAGTCAGCGCTAAGCTGTAACAAACACAGGCGAGCGCTAAGGCATTCGTCTGTGTTTGGTTGGCTTACTATTTTCGCCAGTATCTGCATTTCTCTCTATCAAACAGGTTATGACTGGCGCGTTGTTACTCTCGTATTTAAGGACCGCTATGAATACTGATTACCGTAAACCTCTTCCTGGCTCCAAGCTTGATTATTTCGACACCCAAGCTGCTGTTGATGCCATTACCCCAGGCGCTTACGCCAAATTACCTTATACCTCAAAAGTATTGGCTGAAAACTTGGTTAGGCGCTGTGAGCCAGAACATTTAACAGATTCACTAAAACAGCTGATTGACCGTAAACGTGACTTGGACTTTCCATGGTTTCCAGCACGGGTGGTGTGCCACGATATTCTCGGCCAAACGGCATTGGTCGATTTGGCTGGCCTGCGTGATGCCATCGCTGAAAAGGGCGGCGACCCGTCTAAAGTGAACCCTGTGGTGCCAACGCAGTTGGTTGTGGATCACTCGTTAGCAGTCGAACATGGCGGCTATGATAAAGATGCATTTGAGAAAAACCGCGCCATTGAAGACAGACGTAACGAAGACCGTTTTCACTTTATTCAGTGGACTAAAACCTCGTTTAAAAACGTTGATGTTATTCCATCGGGTAACGGGATATTGCACCAAATCAACTTAGAGCGCATGTCACCAGTGGTGCAAAAACTCAACGGTGTTGCCTTTCCTGATACGCTAGTGGGCACTGACAGCCATACACCTATGGTTGACGCCTTGGGCGTTATTTCTATTGGCGTAGGCGGCTTAGAAGCAGAAAGCGTCATGCTTGGGCGTGCATCCTATATGCGTCTGCCAGATATCATTGGTGTTGAACTTACTGGGCGCCCGCAAGCGGGGATCACCGCCACAGACGTGGTGCTGGCCTTAACGGAATTTTTACGAAAAGAAAAAGTGGTGTCGTCGTATTTAGAGTTTTACGGGGAAGGCACCAAGCATTTGACCTTAGGGGATCGGGCAACCATTTCGAATATGACCCCAGAATACGGCGCAACAGCGGCCATGTTCTATATCGATCAGCAAACAATTGATTACTTAACGCTGACAGGGCGTGACGACGAACAAGTTAAATTGGTTGAGACCTACGCCAAACATACCGGCTTGTGGGCCGACAGCCTAGAAATGGCTGAGTACGAGCGAGTGCTTAAATTTGATTTATCGACGATTGGACGCAACATTGCTGGGCCGTCAAACCCTCATAGCCGCGTGCCAACCAGCGAGTTAGCTCAGCGCGGTATCAGTGGGGTAATTGAAAACGAAGAAGGCAAAATGCCCGATGGCGCTGTGATCATCGCTGCAATTACCAGTTGTACTAATACCAGTAACCCGCGCAACATGGTGGCGGCGGGCTTAATTGCGCGCAATGCCAACAAGCTAGGGTTAACACGTAAGCCTTGGGTGAAAAGCTCATTGGCTCCTGGTTCAAAAGCGGTTCAGCTTTACTTAGAAGACGCAGAACTATTGCCTGAACTGGAACAGCTTGGCTTTGGCGTAGTGGCGTTTGCTTGTACCTCGTGTAATGGCATGAGTGGAGCTCTTGACCCAGCCATTCAACAAGAAATTACCGATCGCGATTTATACACCACAGCTGTGTTATCGGGTAACCGTAACTTTGATGGGCGTATTCACCCTCATGCTAATCAAGCGTTTCTAGCTTCGCCGCCTTTAGTGGTCGCGTACGCGATTGCCGGCACCATTCGTTTCGATATTGAGCGCGATATTCTAGGTCATGACCAAGACGGCAATCCGGTTACCTTAAAAGACATTTGGCCAACCGATGAAGAAATTGACGCGGTAGTCAAAGCCAGCGTTAAGCCAGAGCAGTTCCGTAAAGTGTACGAGCCTATGTTCGATTTAAAAGTTGAATACGGTGCGCACATTAATCCTCAGTACGATTGGCGAGCGCAAAGTACCTATATTCGCCGCCCACCCTATTGGGAAGGGGCATTGGCTGGCGAGCGCAGTTTGTCAGGCATGCGCCCATTAGCGGTATTAGGTGACAACATCACCACGGACCATTTATCGCCGTCAAACGCCATTCAGCTCAATAGTGCTGCAGGCGCGTATTTGCATAAAATGGGCTTACCAGAAGAAGACTTTAACTCTTACGCGACTCATAGGGGCGACCATTTAACGGCGCAGCGAGCCACCTTTGCTAACCCGAAACTGTTTAATGAAATGGTGCAGGAAGTCACTGCTGACGGGCAACGCAAGGTTAAACAAGGCTCTTTGACACGCCTAGAGCCGCAGGGCACTGAGATGCGTATGTGGGAAGCCATTGAAACTTATATGCAGCGCAAGCAGCCATTGATTATTGTGGCCGGTGCAGACTATGGCCAAGGTTCGTCACGTGACTGGGCTGCAAAAGGTGTACGCTTAGCTGGGGTCGAGGTGATTGTGGCTGAAGGGTTTGAGCGTATACACCGCACAAACCTGATTGGTATGGGCGTTTTGCCACTGGAATTTATGCCCGGAGACAATCGCCATACTTACCACATTGACGGTAGCGAAACCTATGATGTGCTTGGTGAGCGCAAGCCAGGGGCGAAAATGACCTTGAACATAACCCGTAAAAACGGCGAGCAGGTGAGTGTGCCTGTGAAGTGTCGTATCGATACCCAAGAAGAATCATCAATTTATGAAGCGGGTGGTGTTTTGCAGCGCTTCGCACAAGACTTTCTTGAAGCAACGGTAGGCTAATATGAGCTCTCAACATAAACTGCACCGGCCTCAAATAAGAATACCGGCAACCTACATGCGCGGAGGCACCAGTAAAGGGGTGTTCTTCGCACTGAGTGACTTACCAGAATTGGCGCAAAAACCAGGCCCAGCGCGTGACAATTTATTGTTACGGGTGATTGGCAGCCCAGATCCTTACGCTAAACAAACTGACGGAATGGGCGGAGCAACCTCGAGCACCAGCAAAACTGTGATTTTGTCGAAAAGCGATAAAGACGACCATGATGTGAATTATTTGTTTGGTCAGGTCGCCATTGATAAAGCCTTTGTGGACTGGAGCGGCAATTGCGGTAATTTAACCGCGGCTGTAGGCTCATTTGCCATTACTAACGGTTTGGTCAAGGCCAGTCGAATTCCTTATAACGGCATCGCTGAAGTGCGTATTTGGCAACAAAATATTCAAAAAACCATTATTGCTCATGTACCGATCACAGATGGTGAAGTGCAAGAAACCGGAGATTTTGAGTTAGACGGAGTGACGTTTCCTGCCGCTGAGGTGCTGATCGATTTTATGCATCCTGCCGATGACGGTGATGCAAGCGCACAAGGCCCAAGTGGTATGTTTCCTACGGGCAATATCGTGGATACCCTTGACTCACCAGAGCTTGCCGCCATTGGCCTGTCAAACTTGCAAGCGACCTTAATCAACGCAGGTATACCGACTATTTTCGTGAATGCGGCAGATATCGGCTACAAGGGTACAGAGTTGCAAGATGTCATTAATGGCGATCCTGCGGCATTGACCAAATTTGAAACTATTCGCGCCCAAGGTGCTGTGCAGATGGGGTTAATCAGTGACATAAGTCAAGCCGCCTCTCGTCAACATACGCCTAAGGTTGCTTTTGTTGCGCCGCCAACGCCTTATGTTTCATCAAGTGGAAAGGCTATCGCGTTTAACGATATTGACGTGCTAGTGCGCGCTATGTCGATGGGGAAACTACATCACGCAATGATGGGCACGGCCGCGGTGGCCATTGGTACAGCCGCCGCTATACCCGGCACCTTGGTGAATTTAGCTGCCGGAGGCGGCGAGCGAAATGAAGTGCGTTTTGGTCATCCATCTGGCACGTTAAAAGTCGGAGCTGCAGCAGAGCAAATCGACGGTCAGTGGTCTGTGATAAAGGCATCAATGAGCCGCAGTGCTCGAGTATTGATGGAAGGTTGGGTGCGTATCCCTCAAGACAGCTTTTAGCGGGTAACTGAAGGGTACTGGGATTGGTAGCTCACGTATTTGCCGCGTTTTGGGTGACGTTACGTTAGTGCCCCATTAATTCAAGCTATTGGTAAGCGACTTTGGCCTTTGCTAAGGTCGCTTTTTTATTTTATTGAAGCAGCTTTTGAATCAAGAGTGGAGCAAGAGAACATCAAAAGTGAATCAGTCTTGAAGCTGTATCTAGCCATTTTCTTTAGAGCGTGTGACCAAGCATGATTACTCCTCATACTTCCGCATTTTGGCGTGCCACGTTAGCCTTGTGTTTAGGCTCGTTCATGGTTTTTGCCAATTTGTACGTGACCCAGCCTTTGCTACCCATGATAGCCGAGCATTTTGCCGTGTCTGCGCTGCAATCAAGCGCCAGCTTTACCATCACGACGTTTACGCTTGGGGTGTCTTTACTGTTTTACGGCCCACTGTCTGACGCGATGGGTCGCAAGGGAATTATGCTGTTCACTATGTGCGGCATAACGGCAACTACCCTTATGCTGGCCTTTGCCATTGATTATCAGAGTTTGCTGATTTTACGTGCTGTGCAGGGCTTTTTTCTTGCTGGATTACCAGCCATCGCCGTGGCTTACATGAGTGATGAGTTTAATGCTGATGCTCTGATGTTAGCGGTCGGTATTTATATTAGCGGTAATTCACTTGGCGGTATTGGCGGGCGATTATTGGGCGGTTTTTTAGGGGAAAACTTTGGCCTAGCAGGCACTTTTGAATTCATGGCCTTGTTAAGCTTGTTGTTAACCATGGCCTTTTTTTGGTTATTGCCTCCGTCTGTGCACTTTTCGCCTAAACCCTTACGTTTGAAACCCATGCTAGGGCAAATGGGCGCGCATTTGGCGAATAAACGCTTGTTGTTGAGTTACTTGATTGGTGGCTTGAGCTTCTTTATTTTTGTGAATCAGTACAGCTTTATTACCTTTGTGCTAAAAGATGCGCCTTATCAGCTATCCGCTCAGTTCATCGGGATGCTGTTTCTAACCTATTTATCGGGTACATATGCATCCGCCATCTCAGGTAAGTTAGGTAAGCGCTTTTCTCAACCGGTTTGTATGATGGCCGGTACGGTGATCATTATGTTTGGCTCAGGGATAACGTTACTGCCTTCTTTGTATGCCATTATTCTAGGGTTACTTATTAATGCCTTTGGTTTCTTTTTAACGCACTCCACAGCAAGCAGTTGGGTGAGCTTGAACGCGCAGGGGGGCAAGGCCAGCGCGTCCTCTCTTTATTTAACCTTTTATTATATTGGCGCCAGTACAGGAGGCATTTACCTTAATGTGTTCTGGCAACAAGGGCATTGGTCTGGAGTAGTGCTGGGGTCTTGGTTGATGCTGTTGGTCGTTTTATGTTTAGGCTATTGGCTGAAAAAAATTGGGCATTCGGTCAAAAGTAAGACATCATAGCGGGGTAGAAAAACGCAGTAATACCATTCCACGTTAATAAGTGATGACTCAGCGAGAGTTTAAAAGGGCTT
>OJHC01000156.1_pt1 | contig 22945 bp, 19 predicted proteins | sample 1595091 | NCBI WGS metagenome assembly OJHC01 (sample SAMN05416829, study PRJEB24817) | seawater metagenome | isolation source: Sea water | place: Canada:Atlantic | collected 2013-07 | reverse complement strand
GTTAACGTTCGATACAGCAACTTGGTGTAGTAGGGATGTTTTGAGCCAAAGGAAATCTAGAGATAAACCGGTATTCGCATTAAGCAATGAATTCTTATTAGGGAAGGTATTATATGCTAGGAATGCATCATAATTCTATTGCTAGCGCCACAGAAAGCTTAGTTTTGTCGGTCAAGTGCTAAATGTTCCAATATCTATCTGCACTTCTTACATAGTACTTCTTACATAGGCACTTGATGAAATCTCTTTGCTAGTAATGTTGGTAAAACAATAAAAAGTCAGTTACTTTTTCTGCTACTCAGTTTTTCTAAGAATTTAAAGGAATAACGTCATCTGATGTCACACTTACCTTCTCCCTCGTGGCTATCTACGGTCAACGATGGGAAAACAGCAGCGAAGGCGCAAAGTTTGCCCGTGGAAACTAAAGCCCAAAAGGACAGAAACGTAATACCTTTTTCGGGAACATACATTCATTTGGTGGGGGGGCAAGGATTCTAATTCTATGAATTTCACTAACTCGACAATCAATAAGATTTGGGGCTTTGCCTGTCGCAGATTAAAGAACGCAACCAGGTAGTTGAGTAATTGCTTTGGCATTATGGGTAGACCAAGAAACCTTGTCAGAATCATTCCAAGCTGCGTGAGTTACCTATAAAAAAACCGGCGAAGAAACGCCGGTTTTTGTCTTGACCTTATAAAAAGCAAATTACATTTTATAAGCTACGGTTACATAACCAAAGCGGCCGATATTGTCGTATGTAGCATCGGTTGAACCAGTACCAGTGGTACCCGTAGGCAGTGCACGGTTAAACAGGTTATCAATACCCACGGTTAGGCTGACGCCATTCGCGAAGTTGTAACCTGCGGTCACGTCAGTAACTGCATATGATGGCAGTTCCATACGATTACTCGGGTTAGGGTTGAGAGCTAACTCTTGATTGTCGTAAAGGCTTGCACGTTCAATGTAGCGAGTTTTCCAACTTGCTTCCCAGTCACCGCGGCTGTAATTAAGCGTGAATACACCTTGCCAATCAGACTCACCCGCAGTGCCCGCGTATTGGTAAAATAGGTCTGGGTTATCTTGGAATGGGAACTCTTTGCGATCTTTAAGGTAGGTTGCGATTAGGCTTGTACGAAAGGCACCTTCTAGCGCATCAAAGTCGTAGCCTAGTTCGAAATCTACACCCTTTGCTTCTTGGCCCGCAATGTTCAACGCATAACTGCGAATTTGCGTAATTTCACCTGTTTCTGAATCACGGTCGATAAGGCCGCAATATGGGTTATCAATACCTGTTTCAGAGTCTACGCAACGATCAAGAATAGTTTGACCATCTATGCTGGTAATTGCATCGGTAAGTTCAATTTCCCAATAGTCGACAGTAGCAGTAAAGCCTTCAAACCAACCAGGTGTGTAAACCAAGCCTAGTGTTTTAGAGATAGATTGCTCCGCTTGAAGGTCAATGTTACCACCGTTTACACCTTCCAACGTGGCTGAGTCATACTCAGAGTTAAAATCTGCTGGAACACCTAATGCGTTACAGTTTGCGATACGCTGGTCGGCGTTGGCAAGGTTATCTAGGTTGTCTGTACGGCATGGGTCGTCAACGCTGAAGAACGTTTGGCTAGCTTCGCCGTATAGTTCACTAATATTTGGTGCGCGAAGCGCTGATGATTTAGTCGCTCTCACTCGTAAGTCTTCGAAAACCTGCCAATCTAGACCAAGCTTCCAGCTCTTCGCATTACCAATAGACGAATAGTTAGCAATACGGGCGGCCGTGTCGAACGTCAGCATATCTACGCCTGGGAGGCCTTCAAGTAGCGGTATAGTAAGTTCTGTAAATACTTCAGATACGTCATACTCACCTTTGTCTTCGCCAAGAACATTGAAGAAGGTGCCAACCGCGTTATTAGGCTCTTCAATTTCGCTTTTCTCTTTGCGATATTCTACACCTGCAGCAAAACCTACGTAGCCCGCTGGTAACTCATAAATACCAGAGTTAGCAATCGTTGCGCCAGCGTTGTACTGTTCAATTGTGCTGTTACCCACAGATGTGGTATTCACATAATCAATAGCGTCTTGTGAAGGCTGGCCGTAACCCATAATGTTAAGCGGAACACAGCCATCTGCACTGCCTGATGCACAAACAATGTTACCATTGTCGTCTTCAATAGCGTCTATTGCGTTATAGAAGTTCTGAAGAATAAGGTTGTTGCGGTTCTCACGCTCTAGCTCAGTTTTACCGTAGTTTACGAATGCTTCGTAGTTCCACTCATCATTGATGTAACCTTCAACACCAAGTACGTAGCGATAAGTTTCACGCTCGTCCGCCTCTGTACGACGACCTAAGTCGGACATCATGCGGTTTAGCACGATACTATCAAGATCGTTTGCGTCCATGTACTCAGCAACGCTGTCGTCTAGGAATGCGTTGTTTCGAGAGATAGTCGTTTCATCGCTATAGAAGAAGAAAGCAGGCTGCCCCATAGTAATGGCGCGAGTACGGGCGTATTTAGCTTGCGCGTAAACGGTGGTGTCGTCGTTTAGTGTGTAGTTACCTTTAACATTTAGGTTAGTACGGTCAAACTCAGGCTGTAGTTGCGTGAACTGGCCAAGGTTGAAAAAATCGCAGTTAGCGCAGAAAACGCTGTCTACTTGATCGCCAATATAAATGTCTTTAAGTGAACCGTCAGCGTTGAAAGTTTTGGTTCCATCACCGAACACACCTGCGTTATTCAACACGTAGTAACCGGCGTTAGCCGTGTAGATATCATCAGGGTATGCGGTTGAATCTAGTTGGTCTTCACTGCGCTCGTAACCCATGATGCTTTCAAAACTCATGTTACGATAAGACGTGGCAGTCCACGGGTTGTCTAGCGCATCTAACGATTCTTGTGAGCTATATTCAGCTGCAAAAGCGATGTTACCGCGGTCGTTGTCGAAGTTGAAACCGTAAGACGCTTGATACTTATCGTTCTTATAGCCGTTTTCCTGCGCAAAACCTTGGGTTGCGCTAATGTCGAACCCTTCAATATTCTTTTTAAGAATGAAGTTAACTACACCGGTAACCGCGTCGGCACCGTAAACAGCAGATGCACCACCAGTTACAATTTCAACACGCTCAATCCATGAAGTTGGAATCGTGTTCGTATCAACTGCGGCTGTGCCTGCTGATGAAGATACGTGGCGTTTGCCGTCGACCAACACTAATGTGCGGTCTGTACCCATACCGCGAAGATCTAAAATGTTTAGCCCCGCAGTACCAATAAATTGTCCTGAGTTACCAAGCGAGAACGTGTTAGCTAAAGAGGGCAGTTCATTAAGCACCTCACCAATGTTCATCGCACCTGAGTTAAGCAGTGACTCGCCAGAAATAGCGGTAACCGGCGAAGGTGCAATTGCGCCCTGACGAGAAATACGTGAACCTGTAACTTGAATTTTTTCGACATCGGCGCCACTGGTCGCAGAGTCTTGCGCCAATACGTTGGCGGAGGTCAACGCGACGCTTCCAGCCAATGCTAACCGAACAGCAGTTGCAATATTTTTCATGTGTGTTCCTGGTAAATTAAATTTTCGTGCTTGTTATCAAATAAGGCCAAATTTTAGGCAAGCCTTAAAAGGTTATTTTGTGTTCAAAGTTATACTTGTGTCTAAGAGGGCGCGCATTCTAATGAGCATGAGCAGACGAAATCAATTTTTTACGAAGAAATGAATAACCCTTTTGGGAGTATTAACTTATTGTTGATTTTTATTTAAACATTAGGTTTTTGTTATATGCGGGATTTTTCGTTGAAAAATGAAAAATCTTTAGGTGTTAATTAAACTGGCGGTCAAATTTTGTTTATTTCGCGCAATTTTCATGCAGTAATTTCAGGTGTAAAACTTCAGAAATCCATCTTCTGAATCGAATAAGCTAATATTTAAGTTGTTAGTGCGATATTTAACCTGCTTAAGATTAGTTCTGCATTTCATCTTAATACTTGGGCTGCTCATCGCATGGGGAGGAATGTTAATTGAGTTGTTATTAGTTGTTTAAAAAAGAAGGTTTAAATAAGAAGGTTTAAATAGGAAGGTTAAGATTACGCTAAAATTATCAGATTGGTCATTCTCGTATCGTTCTCTAGTAGAAGAACTAATAAGGCTCAATTAGTAATACCGACCAATGTGTCATTCATAATTTTTCTCATTCTGGTTACTGGGATGATGCTTAAAGTGTATTGTATTTTGGCCGGTTTTTAGAGCCTGGTTATTTCAATCGTCACGTCTACATCTGGGCTCTCATCCCATGAATAGGTATCGGTATTCTCGTACTAACACTTAATAAAACCTTGGAACGTTTAACCGAGTGATAGCACTAATGCCACGAGCTTGGCTATGAAATTTAGTAAATTGAAAAGATTATAAATAGTTTAATCTTCGTCGAGGGCAGTAAGCGCTTTATCTTTTCTGATTTTGTTAGTGAGGTAATAGTGGGGGGAATTCTGCTACAGCTTTAGGATATAGTGGGCTAGATAGCAAAAAGCCCCTAAAATAGGGGCTTAATACGAATTGGCTGGCGTAAGTTGAACTTGTCATCTAAGACTTTGAAGTTAATGAGTATTATTATATTTGATTTTTATCTGTGTACCCACTGATGTACCCATTTTTTTATTCAATCCTAAGTTTTTCCATTTTTCATAGTTTTAGCTATTCGAATACGAGATAATCACGCTCGTCAACGCCAACTCGACGAACTTAAGCTGTCGCTATCCATATCAGTTAATTTACTTAACTGACGGGGCGTCTTTTTCAAAAATTAATATTTATTGGGTGGTTATGACAAAATTAATTAAAGTGAAGCGATATTTCTCTCTAAATGACTCGGCAAGTTTCTTATCTAGTGCACTAGAAGAGCAGGTTTCGTTAGCTGACATATATGAACTTTCATTAGAAGGGCACTTAGCGATTTCAATTCGCTTAACTAATCAAGCATATGCAAAGAAAGTAGCTTTGGTTCCTGATGACGACTTAGCAAGCAATCCTCAACAAATTAAATCAACTGTAGATAGCGAAGCTGATGAACAGATTCATACTCTTGATGGTATTTACGATCTGGCGATGATTGGTGAAGAGAAGTTCGAAATCAGAAAGCTTTATCAAAAAGAGACGCAGGGCGCTTCCCCCATACTATCTGAAACGAAAGGCTTTTTTATTGTGCATGAAGATCATGTATATCAATTGCTGGAATCGCTTCCAGTATCGAAGAATGATGCGACTCGGGATGCAATAGAAATTAGGCTTGAAGCCCTGTTGAAGTCTATGGGATATACAACGCAGAACCTACTCGACGAACCTAGTGTTATATTTGAGAATCTTGATCATGAAGAAACTACCCAAATAGGAATTCTGGTTTCTGCTTACAATGAGCTTGAAGGCAGTGTGCCTATTCCTCTTGATAAACCTAGCTATCAATTTGTAATTAGAACTGCAGAGTTGAATCGTTTTATTACATCATTAGACAATGCCCCAGCATCAGGTGGGAAGGTGGAAAATGCAATTCATCACCCAGAAAAAAGAAGTTATCTAAAATTCATTCGTATCTTGCTGCATGCACATAAGATTGAACCCGCCCAAAAGGGAAGTACAACTCCATTGAGGTACATGATTGATCAGGCCGGGATATCTTTATGTAACAACACCGTCCGAAAAATTCTGAGTGAAGTAGAAGATATTTAGGGCTGATTTGATTTGGCTCATATCTGTTAGCCAGATATGAGCTTAAAATACTCTTTCACGAATCTAATCGAAAATCGAATTTTACTAATTTCGATAAAAATCATCATTATTCATCCTACAAGAAGGTTTGTAATTAGAGCCTAAGTACGTACATTTCCCGTTATATTCATCATTACAGGCAGCCCACGCTCTCTCATACTGAATATGACAGGGAGCATCAGCGCCCGTTAACAATCGATGTATAATAAGAATCAAAAAGAGAAAAGATAGACCTCCAAAAACGATAAATACCAAATTTACCATTTTTTTTACTGACTGGTTTTTATTAACTTTACTCTTATTATATTGAGGTGTTTGTTTTGAGAGCATGTTATTTAAATTATCTTTTTGTTTCGGAGAAAGTTCGCTCACTAAAACAAAATTTTCACATGAAACACCAGTAAATGACGCATTATTAAAAATTACTGTACAGCTACCTTGCTGCTCATCGGTCTTTATGACCTCTCCAACCCCATGCTCCAATCCCCCTATATGGCAGACTTTAGCTCCTTTTGTAAGCATTTATTTTCTCTTTAAAATAAGGGGTTAAGGACGTCAGTATGCTAAACCATCATCTACCGAACCCTAGTGGAATAAAACTATTTAATGCAGCTAACCCAACGATTTACTGGGGAGTTGGGAAGCCTGGAGATACATTTAGTGAACGTCTGCCCCAACTCTGGACCAGACCGAGAAAATACCAATGACCATCAGTTTTCAACGGCATACTGCAATGACTTGTCAAACTTGAACTTATGGGCAACATATTTCGCTGAGTTCTCGATGTACGGAAAGACCGTACTCTCATTAATGTTGAGTAAGTCGAGTTCTTCCAATATGGAGTTTTTGTTCGATACCGTGATTCTCGATACCTTAATTTCAGACGTGCCCTTTTCATCAAAAACGGCATCCAATCCAAATAGAAGGAAAGCGCCTGATTGTGATGAAATTCGGTCATTACTCTGTTTACCCTTAACGCAAATAATTTTTCTTAAATCATTTGGGATAATATTTGGTTCGAAAAAAGGCTTTTCTTCCCGAATGAAATGAAGGAGCCGTTTTACTGCTGGCTGTTTATTAAAACTGTCTTCAAGACTGTCTTCATCAAAGTCAATCTCGTTCTTTTCTGTTTGGGGTAACCGCGCCAGATTAGCAACACAACTAGCAACGTCTGAATCAAAATATTTAACGTCTTTTCGGTTCATTGAAAATACGATAACTTCACCCTCTTCTTCATCCTCTTCTTTACCCGCAGACTTACAAGCAAAATATAGAGCAATTAGTGGGTTGGAAGTAATATCAAGCAGTCTTGTGGGGAGGGAATAGTGCTGCATTCGAACCAGACTATCAAGTGTGTAAACATCTGATTGAAAGTCAGCTGAATTTGAAACCAACAATTCCCTATAGAGTACGTGTTCATTGTCCTTATATAAATAGTTTCCGTCTTCATCTCTTCGGAATAGTGATGGCTCTAATTTATACTTTTTCTTATTGGGGTGGCCTCGATAAAACACCTCATTGCCGTTTCTTTCTTTAAGTGTAAGAACCTTAGCAATGAACCCCTGCACTGTTGTGACTTTTGGTGTTTTCGATTTATCTGCTGTTGGACGTCCCTGATTGAATTTTTTTAACGTCGTCTCGTTAACTGATATGCCAATCTTCTGAAGTCTTTCGAATAGATTTTCTTCCTTAACTGCCCAGTGAGTCCTGTTCATTTCCCAACTTCGGATATCCAGTAGCGACGCTATTGGCTTGATTTTTTCAAATGAAATAGGAGGGATATCTTCCCTAAACTCAAATTCTATCAGAATATTTCGGCCGCGCTCTTTGATAGATTGGAGAGAGCCTATCCGAAAATCAGAGTTCTCACCCTCATAGGCGAAGACAGTTGGGTAGCTTTTTAGTTTATCGATATTAGAGCTAGTTAAATCTTTCAGAGCAAAGGCTATTTTTTCATTTGTGTATTCTAAAATTCGACTCTTGTCGAACTCATAATGTCCTTTATCCCAATCGCCTTCTCTCGCGGTAACTAGCAAGTTGTACATTAGCAAAAAATCCCTTTGTGATTATAAAATGTTCTAGTAAGAGGCAGAGGAGTCCAGTGATCTCTTGCTTTTTCATTGTTAAACATTGTAAGCAATTTAGAATGAAGATGGCTAGTACTTAGAAACTGCTTCCTAACAATAAACGAGGTGTAGTCAATAGACTATGTCTTCAAAACTGTGAGACAGGCGATAACAAAATTGTTGTAATTATCCCTAGCTCCTTATTTACTTAAAAAGCTCATATGAGCTTTTGCTTGGCTCATATGAGCTTTTGCTTGGCTCATATGAGCTTTTTTACTTGTTTTCCATCGTAACCTCTTGGTCATCCAATAACAAACCAAGAGGACTTATTATGTCTCATAAAATCATGCGGTTACCAGAAGTCATTGAGGTGACTGGTCTATCGCGCAGTACTATCTATTTACGTATGGCTAAGGGTAGATTTCCACTTTCTATTTCTTTGGGAGAGAGAGCTGTAGGTTGGTTACACACAGATATAGCGCATTGGCTTGATGCTCGTGTTGCTGAATCAAAGGTGTGTAGCCATGACTAGACGATTCACAGCAAACCGTATCAAAAGCAATCGAAACTATACCGTTGCTGATGTCAGCGAAACGTTAGGTGTTCACTATAAAACAGTACGCAATTGGATTCGAGTTGGCTTACCAGTCATTGACACCAAGCGTCCTCTCTTAATAAATGGGGCAGATTTGAAGGTACATTTAAAGCAGAAGCGTAGAGCGACAATGTTTGATTGTGAAAATCATGAAATGTGCTGTTTTCGTTGCAAGCAACCAATGAAGCCCATACTCGATTCAGTGCTCTTTATCGCTAAACCAGCAGGAATGGCGCACATGACGGGTGCTTGCGAAGAGTGTGACACTCGAATGAATAAATATGTTTCTTGGCGCGACGTCAATGATATTTGGAAAGATCTGAAGGGTAAATTACCGATAGCAGAAAAACACATAGTCCTAAGAGGACAAAAGCTCTTAAATTGTCCTTTCAGCGAGGTTTCTAGTGATGAAAAATAATAGTACAAATAATGCCCGAATTATCTACGAATATACTAAGTTTTTGAAGGAAGCTAAGCGCTTAGATGACTCGACGGTTGATGGTACTCTTAAATCGATAAATCGCTTTGAAACTTTCACAGGGTATATAGACTTTAGGAAATTTAGGGCAAAGCATGCGATTGCTTTTAAGAAGAATCTACTCAGCAAAAAGTCTGTAGCAACTGGTGAAAAACTGAGTAAGGCAACTGTGCTCACAGCTACCCGTCACCTAAAAGCGTTTTTCCAATATTTAGCTACTCAAAAAGGATATCGCGCAAAAGTTAACTATAGTGACATTGAATATTTCAATCTATCGGAAAAAGACACTCGGATTGGAAATGCAAAGCGTAAAAGGAGTGTGGCGACAATTGAACAAATCGTTAAAACCTTAGAAGGAATGCCTTGTTCGACTTCAATTGAAATGCGAGACAGAGCTTTAATAGCATTTGTTATTTTGACTGGTGCGCGAGACGGAGCAGTTGCCTCTGCGAAAATTAAGCATATCGACCTCGCTGACCATAGCTTTTATCAAGATGCTAGAGACGTGAATACTAAATTTAGTAAAACGTTTACTACTTACTTTTTCCCAGTAGGAGAGTTGCCTCATAGAATATTAGCTGATTGGGTTGATTACCTAGTGACTGAATTAGGATACAAACAGAATTCACCATTGTTTCCAAAAACAAAGCTAGCTCATGATGCTAATCAGCAATTTGAAGCGGTAGGGTTACTTGAAGAGCATTGGAGCAATGCCAATCCGATTCGTAAAATATTTGCGCAAGCATTCGCCTTAGCTGAATTACCATATTTCAATCCACACAGTTTTCGAAATACCTTAGTGCGATTAGGTGAGAAGCTTTGTCAGACGCCTGAAGAGTTTAAAGCGTGGAGTCAGAATCTAGGACATGAAAGTGTACTTACAAGTTTTTACAGCTACGGCGATGTGCCCGACTATAAACAAGCTGAATTGCTTCGGAAGCTTACTAAGCCAGCAGAAAATGTTTCCCCCGATATGGAGAAACAAATTAAGCTTTTCCTGCAATTCCAGCAAAAAGAAGGAAATCTATAAACTCCCTAAGTAACTCAGTCTTAGCAGGTATCAATAAACATTCGTATATTGATACCAGTTTTTTATATTCCGTTTGGTATCATTAATATAGGGGTTTTCATAAATGATACCAAAAGTGTATGATACCCCAATAGATGATACTAAAAAGGAAGTTAAACGAATAATGCGTATATTTGCATATTGCCGAGTCTCTACAACAGAGCAAACGACAGAAAACCAAGTCATAGCCATCCGTCAAAAAGGATATGAAGTAATTGATTCAAGGATAGTTAGCGAAACAGTTTCAGGTTCGGTCGAAGCCTTAAAGCGAGAAAAGTTTAAGATGCTTATTGATCACCAGATGGAAAAAGGAGACATGCTGGTGGTTTTGAAATTAGACCGTTTAGGTCGAGACAACATTGATGTACAGAGCACAATTAATTTACTTACGGAAAAAGGAATAAAGGTGGTGTGCCTAGATTTGCCAGTGGCTGACCTTTCGAGTGCCGAAGGCAAATTAATGCTACAAATGTTCTCAGCATTTGCTGAATTTGAGCGCAACAGAATTAGAGAGAGAACAAAAGAAGGGCTTGAGCGAGCGAAAGCAGAGGGAAGGAAGCTCGGTAGACCAATGGCTAAAGCGACAACGGTTTCAGTACAAATGAAAAAAGCTGAAGGATTGTCTCAATCGAAGACCGCTGAAGTTTTGGGGCTAGGGATTGCGACTGTAAAAAGACATTGGAACAAGTAAAGATTAGCGTAACATTAGGTGAGACGTGAATACTTAAATCGTCGTCTGATGAGTAAAAACATCGACAAAATTAAGGGACTAGGGGAGCTGAGTTGTGTGTGCATAGCACTATCAGCTTTTTATAGCTGATAACGTCGCATCGGCCTGAACGAGCCAACCGCAACTAAAACACCCAAACGGGACTGCCTTATCGGCAGAGGTGTTCGAGTACCTAGAGCCCCCCTAGGTCAGATAAATATATCTGAATATTAATAGCCAAACAAGATTTCTTTCCTACATAAAATATTCCATAGTTCGAGACTGTCCCATGTTACAAACCATGAGTTTGTCGTAAGTAAATCAAAAACAGCCGCTTTACTTGTTCCGCTTAAGGCAGATTTAACACCTGTATGAGTGTAAAATAAATTATTCCATTCTTCTTTTGTTTTGTTTGGTATATATGGGCATGACATGCAATCTAGGAGTAAATATGTAATTCGTGCGTCTACGCGAAAAGATTTCATACCATTTTTCAGTCGCTCGTGAACAATGCCTATAATTTTCTTTCTGATTTTAGAATATCGTTCATTATTGCCAATATAATATAGCGCCGCGATAATCTGGAAGTAATCGCATGATTCTTCAATTTCTAAGTAAACTTCAGAATTCCTTTCCATATCATCTATCTTAAAGATGTGCATGAGCATTGACTCAGGTAGGAGATGATGAGGACAAATATTTTTAGAAACACAGAGAAGGTTAGAAAATTCAACGGGTAGAAACTTCTTATTCTTATTGCTCAAAAAATCAAAACATCCGCTTTCGAAAAACCGTTTTATTTCAGCACTAATTAATAACTCGACTTCAACTTCTAAATCCTCATCAATAGAAGCCAACTCTTTAATGATGTAAGCGATTTGAGAGATTGAAAGGCTACTCTTCGAGGTCGGGTTAACTTGAAAGAAATGAAAGATGATTTTGACTACAACTTTTATAACTAAAACTAAGTTTTTAACGAACTCCCGTTTATCTTCATCATTTCCGTCCTCAGTGAAAGTGATCAAGTTCACCCGCTTTTTAATTGCTCCAATACAATAGGATGCCATACTTCTATATGACCTTTCGCTTTGGTAGCAGGCATTCATTATCTTATCTATGAAGCTTCTTACGACTCTTGAAGAAGAGTAAATTTTCTTTGGGTAAAGCGAGCCATCATCGCGCTTCGCGAATAATGTGGTATCCAAAAAGTTATTTATTATTTCGTTTACTTGAACCTTTGCTCTCGTGATGTCAGTTATAAGAGGTCTAGTAAGTTTTATAGACTTGTTGGGCTGAAGGAAAAGCTTATAAAACCGTAAACTCTTCTCCAGTTCTACTTTTAAGCTATTTCCCACAATGTCTTTATTGAAAAATAAGTAATAATCGTCAACATACCTTTTGAAGACATAGTCTTTGCCGTAAGTGAGGCAATAAGGCTTTTCGCTTAAAATATTAATAACTTTATTATCAACATCTTGAAGTATTACTTCGACAAATAGCCGAGAAAATTCGTTTCCTACAGGTATGCCGTTAGTCTCTCGATTGTTAGATAATTGCATCACTCGGTCTAATGCATTCCCAAAGTCATAGGTCGTAGTCGAATTTTGAGATAGCTCTTTTCCTTTAACAGCCCAAGAAAAAGAGTGTGTATAAATACTATCGAAACAACGAGATATGTCTAAAGACCATAGGTTTATGAATTTTGATTCAAGGTTAAGGTACTCCTTTGATTCAAAAAAATGATGAAGTTGAGAGAAAGGCTTGTATGAAAAATATGAGGTTACATACTTATATGAGTTTTCACTTTTTTCTGTTGTTACTTCAGAGCCTTTTAAATGGCTTGTATCTCTTTTCGACGAGATAATCGGAAAGGTCGAAGAAATTTTTCTCGGGTATCTTAAGCTGGCTATACTCGTTGAACAATGGTTTAGAATTCTACTTCCGAACAATTCTATTGCCGACTTTAATAAGTCCTGAGACGATGGGTGAAGCAGAGAAATTGTTCTAGTTTCTCCATCCATACCTTTAAGAATAGGATATTTTAATGGGAAATATGACGCTTCATCATTTTTTCCGAACATAAACTTCACTAACCTATCGAGATTGTCGAAGCTTTCTCGTTTCATATGAGCGTAAAAATGGTGGTTCGAAAAAATGATTGATATATCTACAGGTGAAGTTTCTGATAGCAGTATTCTCTCATAATCTTCCTTTGATACCCTTAACTTAGCCTTCACTACCATCCTCCTTTTATATTGGCTAGCATTTCTTGAGAGAAGTTAAAAAATATTTTCTCGTCAAAACCTCTTAAGAACGAGTAAGATAGGATAAGTTTCCTTTCTTTATTAGTAAACTTGGTAAAACCTAAGCTTTTGAATAGCTTACTCTTACCATATGCGAATCCTAGTAGGTAATTATCTAACTCTGAAAGCTGTCGTTTTCGATTAATTTTGTTGTAGTTATAAAATATTCCAACTTTAACTTTTCTTCCATCTATAGATTTAACAACTTCTTGATTGCTTGTAAGATATTGAAGCTTGAATTGTAATAGTTTTAAATCTTTTTCATCTCTATTAGATTTTGCGTAAGAAATTAAGGTGCTAAATAATCTTCTCTTCATTCGGCTAAATTTGTCGTGTGATATTGATATTTCTACCTTTCGCTTCTTTCTCCCAGCAAATGCATTTTCTTCATCTTCACTATTGGTGATTTCGAAATTGTAGCCTAGGTATGAAACGCTCCTATTTGGCTTATTGCTACTACCAGATTTCCCTATATTTTCTATGGTGGTCTTTTTGTCACCTTTTTGATGTGTTCTCAATCCATCTGGCAAAGCACTATTTACCTGTTTCTGAAAATGAGATGCTGTGACTTTCGTATCGGTAACTGCGATAAAATCGTCTACGAATCGACCAAAAAAAAGAACACCGTCTACGTTGCGCATGCTTTTATCAAAAGACTTAATCCATATTTCAGCTAATACACCACTTATTGACAGGCCAGGAGGCAAACCTTGAATTCCTTTAGCCCGAATTCAACTGCGAAGTGCGACACTCGTCAATATCAAGCAGCCAATGCCATTTCTTTAAATACAATCGCTGGCTGCTTGAAGCCTAAACACTTTCTTGGTCGATAATTTATTCGCGATAGAGCGAATTCAATATCGCTATCCGTTACTGTTGTTAGATCGGTTCCTTTTTTCACATATTGCCTTAAAAGGCCGTTAGCATTCTCATTGGCTCCACGCTCCCAAGAGCTATAAGGGTGGGCAAAATACACATCAGCTTCCAACTCCTTTGCGATGGTTTCATGACCTGCAAACTCTCTCCCGTTATCTGCCGTGATGGTATGCACATGCTCCTTATAAGGCATGAGTAGCTCTATGGTTGCTTTGGTGACATCATCTGCTGACTTAGATGGCACTTTTTTTACCACGTAAAATCGTGTTTTACGCTCCAAAATAGTCACCATAGCCCCAGTGCCGTGTTTGCCTAAGACAGTGTCGATTTCCCAATCACCAAATCGCTCCTTACTGTCAACGATGCTTGGCCGAACATCGATAGAAACGGCATTCTTGATAGCGGGCGCTTTTTCTTTTTTACCGCGACGATACCGCTTGTGTCCTTGTCTCAAATGGCGATATAGCTTGCCACCCAAGCGTTTATCCTGTGCAACAAATCGGTAGATCCACTCATGGCTGACAGCGGCACCGACTTTCGTTAATACACTGGAAATTTGCTCTGGGCTCCAATCCGCTTCTAAAAGCAAGCGGATAAAATCAACACGCTCCTGTGGTATACGGTATTTACGCGCTGATGTGCGTTTTTTGATTGATAACATCTGGGCTTCGTTAGGACAATAATGTCTGCCCTTGCGGCCGCGTTTAAGCTCCCGGTATACCGTAGAGCGATGGCACTGAACAGTTTTAGCTATTTCAGAAACCGAAATTCCCCGTTCCAAAAGAGCCGAAATCTGATATCTTCTGCCCTCGGTCAACTGCTGATAATTCATGGTAGTACTGCTTGTTTCTTTGACGAGAAGAGCGTACCACTTTTAGCAGTTGGCCTCCTCTTCTACACCTTTCCATGAATGTCGCACTTATTATCTGAAATCGGGAGATTTTAAAGTTAGCTGTAGTCTTTCGATAAGCTTAAGTGAGGTGTTTGATATTATCCCGTCATTTCTTATTTCTTCGAGAAGCTTGTAAACATTAATATTTTGATAGAACTTTTGGATATCGAATCTATAAACACTTTTTGTAAAGCTTTCTTCAAGAAACGAGACCAAGTTTTCGATTATGGTCTGTCTACTATTCAACTGGATGTTGTAGCAAGTTTTTAAATTTTTACTTAGTAGTCTGAAAACTAGCTCAGTTTCAAGAGATGGAAAAACAACCCCAGTCCTATCGGCCAATTTAATCTCTTTAAGTTCACAGGTTATGCTATCATTACGAACACTCTTGCTTGCAATCCTAGCTAAGCTGTCCCTGTGGCTTAAACTTTCTAGCGCTGGATTTTTTCTGATATCGAGGATTGTTATCCTCTTTCTTATATTCCTTGATGTATATGCTAATTCCATTTTTGCTCTCTAAAATACTTTAACTGCTATATGCTTCTCTAACGCAAATGTTGATAGGACTTTCCCGACCAAATATTAACGGATTACCCGCCTGATTGCGGTGCTTTGAAGACGGAAGAAAAGGTAGTTACCTTGTATAAAACAACTGAACGAGAGCCAACAATAACAGACAAAAGTGCGACAATGCTAGAACTCCGCTTATTCGATAAAGCAAAACATATCTTAGAATATTGTTCATTTTTAGTTTTAACGCACCAGAATTTTATATCCGCATTTTTTCTGGAGTTGGTAAAAAATTTATTATGCAAATACTTTTAACTGCTTAACACTAGTAACAGAAAAACAGCCAGTAGCAGCTTCTTGGATATGCTCACTCCACCAATACATCATCGGACGACGGCGTTCAATATAGTCAGTTCTGTTGTAAGCGCTTCGCACTTGGTTGTCATCTACATGGGCAAGAGCTGCTTCAATTAAGTCGCGGTCAAAACCTTGTTCATTTAGCGTGGTGCTCGCTAATGACCGTAATCCATGGCTTACTAATCGACCAGCAAAACCCATCCGCTTGAGAGCCATATTTACTGTTTGGCTGTTGCATGGTTTTTTCGGGTCGCGGTCTGACGGGAATACGTACTCGCGATGACCACTGATTGGCCTAATGACTTCCAGCAATTCAATCATCTGTTCTGAAAGTGGAATACGTTGGTCTCGACGCTTCTTCATTCGCCCCGCTGGAATTGTCCAAATCTTATTTTCCAAATCAATTTCTTCCCACATAGCACCAGAAGCCTCACTTGGCCTTGTCATGGTGTGAAGTTGCCATTCGATCAAACAACGTGTAGTTCGCTTTATACTAGCATTAGCTATAGCTCTCATTAATTCGGGGAGCTCTGCTGGCTTTAATGCTGCCATGTTTTCTTTTTTAGGCTTTTTGAACGCTGCTTTTATTCCTACTAGTGGGTTAGCTTGAATAAAGCCGCAGTTAGTAGCGAAGTTCATTATTTCATTTAAGCGCTGTGATAGGCGTTTTACCGTTTCTAAACTTCCTTTAGCCTCAATGGGTTTAAGTAACTCGATAATTTGTGGGGCAGTAATAGCGCTTACTGGCACTTTCGATATTGAGGGAAAGACATATAGCTCTAGGGAGCGCCAAATATCAACGGCATAGTCGGCTGTAATGTCGTCTTTTTTAATTTCAAACCACTTTTTAGCAACATTACCGAAAGTGTGTTGGTGGACAGCAAGGGACTCTTGCTGCTGGCGTTTTCGCTCCTCTTGAGGGTCTATGCTTTGTGCAAGTAATTCGTTTGCTTCAAGTGTCGCTTTCCGAGCGTTTGCGAGTGATAGGTCAGGGTACTTACCTAAACTGAGGTTTGCTCGTTTACGACTGGTAGGTCTGTAGTAGTTAAATATCCAGTTTTTAGAACCATTCGGCTTAATACGAAGTCGCAGGCCATCACCATCAAACAGGTTATATTCTTTATCGCTTGGCTTTGCAGATTTGATTTCTTTATCAGATAGCCGTGTCGTAACTTTTGCCATAATGGGTACACCAATTTCATCTAGTTTACGTAGTGTACCCAATGGTGTACCTAAAGATCAAAGAAGCTAAGGGAAGCTATTGAACGTTAAAATACGCCAAGTTATTGATTTTACGTTGGTACGGACACAAAAAAAGACGCCCTAGGACGTCTTTAGATGTTGAATTGGTGGAGCTGGCGGGATTTGAACCCGTAACTATTTTCATGATTTCAATTGCTTAGCTAACTCTCGTCACTGCTAATGTCACCAGAATATTGAGCCGGTACACTACTAAACTTAGTTGACCTTAACAATTGTCCCGCCTGTTCAATGTGAAATTGCTTACATGCCGCCATAACTAGATATCTGACATAGTCGGTTTCAACTAAGGATTGAACAGTATTCTCTACATCCTTTGAAACAGAAGTTATATCAACAGTGAATGAAGAAACTGCCTCGAGAGTTAAGGAGAACGCAATCTCTGAGTCTTCTAAATCATGACCAACAAATCCAGTTAATTCGGATTTAGACTCAAAATGTAATTCGATCACATTATTTTCCGAGTCTTCAGTAGTATCGATTTCTTCAAAATTAATTGCTAAAGAACTTTTAACTAAGCCTTTTTTGTTAGAGACATCTAATCTTTTATCATCGAATGATGAATGTAAGAGCTTTGATCTCAGTAAATCTAATTGAATGTTCATTAGTTAATGGCAGTCCTTTGAATCATAATCAACATTCTTGGCTGAGATTGATTTATTAGCATAACTAAAGGTAGCTTCTTCTCCAAATACTACGTCTTGAGTAGTAGAAGTCCTTGTGATGTGCGTAACATTCAAATTGATCACATCTCTAGTTATCAATTTTTCCTCGCAGGCTTTTTTGATAAAGTCATTAATTTTAATGCCCATCCTTTCGGATTGATAAGCAACCTGCCTGTGCAAGTCATTACCAAGCCGAACATTGAGTGAACCTTTAAATGTTTTATCTGGTTCAGCTCCTAATTCTTCACAAATTATCAAATAATCATCAACAGCACTTTTAAACTCTGCTTCTAGTTCCAATACTGTATCACCTGAAAAGGTAACTAGATCGTTAATATATAATATTTTCCCATAAAGATTTTTCTTATGAAGACACGTTTCTATTGAGCCTATGTACCCTTTATAATCTAAAACGTTCATATCGCACCTCTACAAATATCCATATTCTTTCAACTTCTGTACAACATCATTAAGTGCACTTTGACAAACGGGATCACTGCCGTGCGGCTTATGAAGGATAATTTTATTCATTGATTCATCGAAGAAAATAATCCTACTCCCGCTGGTTTTCCCTCTATTGTGTAATGTAAAACCGAGATTTTGTAAAAAGCTACTGAGTTTAGAAAATCTGCAGTCGCTCGGTACCGGTATTCTTTGTATGTAAATCTTGAATTTGTCTTGACTTCCCACTTCCGTACTCGCATCGGTTCCATGTGATAATAGTGCAACTAAAAAATAGTTGCAAAGAATTTGTTGTGTTCTTGTGCCGAATCGTACAAGAAATACGACTAAATAACTAAGACTCGTTTATCCATCTTCCATAAACTTTTCGAATCATTCCCCAATCAGCATGACCCATTTGCTTTGCAACCCACATAGGATTTTTGCCAGATGATAGCATCATTGATGCATAAGTATGCCTACATTGGTAAGGGTAACGATAAGGAATATTTAGCTTTTTAAGAGCAGGTTTCCAAGTGTATTTACGTAACCCGTCAGCATATTTGTACTCTTTCATAGTCTTTGGGTCAATAAATACTCTTTTCGAATTAAAGAACTTTGATGATTCTATTGATGTAAGAGCCTGTAATGCCAAGCAGTGCAATTCTATAGTTCGAATGCTTCCAGCAGTTTTAGGTACTTTCTCTTTTCCAGAAGTAATATTAACCCGTATGTGTGCCAAACGTTTTTCTATATCAACGTCTTCCCAACGAAGTCCAAGTAATTCACCAGTCCGCAAGCCTGTATAAAATGCAAATTGAAAAAACTCTTTATAGGGGGACTGTAACGCATTAAGTATTTTTTTGATCTCAGACTTATTGAAGGGCTTTGGTTCATTAATTTTTTGTTTGTACCTTTCAATGCGTTCGACTGGATTTGAGTCGATTACACCATCAAAGTATGCACGCTTGAAGATCTGACTAAGCACATTGCGAGTTTCATTAATTGATTTACCAGAGAGTAAGCATTCAGATGCCCATTCATCAAACATACTAGCTTTAAACTCATTTAAAATCAGGTGTCCCCAATTAGGCTTAATGTATGAATTGTATTTTTGTGTATAGCCCCGAATAGTTGTATGTGACCAGTTTCGCTGCTTTTGTTTAAACCAAATGTTTGAATAATCGTGAATAGTGTAAGTACAGCCATTATCAAAAGCTTTTTGCATTATCTTGCTGTTGGGAAAGCGACTCGCAATTGCTTTGTCGTTTAGTGAAATCGCCATCTTGTAAATAGCTTCTTGTTCCTCAATTCTTTTTGCAGCGGTTTTATTATGTGGGGCGGGTATCGTTTCTCTGAATCTTTCATGGTTAAGAGTGAAGTCTATTACATATCCGCCGTTTACAGCTTTAACACTCATTTTGTTATTCTCCTTTCATCCATTGGTAAATCATTTCAACGATAAAAATCAATCTGCCATCAGGCGCTTTTAGATAATGCCGCTGTTTTATCCAAACACCTTTTTTCACCTTCATTCGAATTGCTTCTTTTGAATATCCTGTCATTTCAGAAAGTTTGTCTGTTGTTACTAATCCGCTCATAAATTTGTACTCCCGTATAAACGAAGTACTAGATTGGTCTTGATTGGTCTGCTAAAACAGGGGGCATACGGGTTACATACGGGTAGTGAAAATATGGAAGTTGTTGAAAAACAGGATGTTGAAGATCTAGAGAAGTCGTTAGACGTAGCGTTGCAGTTTTTTAGTGTTCACCTACCGAACATAGTTGGTGAAGAAATTGGGGCTTTTCTAATAGAACAAACTCATCGATTGATTCGACAAAATGCGGCTGATGAATCCCATTTTTACTTTACTGCTGCAGAAATATATAAGTCTATGAATGGGCAAGACGATTCAGAGAAAGCAAGACGCTGGATGAAAGGGCATGAAGAAAAACTCTCAAAGCTTTTTGCTCAAACATCTTCATTGAACGCATTACTTACAGAAAAAAATTTAAGCCCACTTAGACTAGAGCGCGTGAATTCGAAAGGTGGCATTCCTACGAAGTGGAGAATTCGCACTGGTTCTGTGAAATCGACTGGTACAGGAAATTCAAATGCCCTAAAGGTGCGGTACGTCGTCACACATATTGATGATGCATTGCCATGGGCTAAACCTTTTTCCAATCTGATTCTAACTCCAAGAAAGCTTATATTAGTTGCAATAGGTTTACTGACGTCGATTGTACTAACACTCTACACGCTTATTGGATTGGTAGAGTGGGGCAGCAAGACGACTAATACATGTGTGGTTATTTTTGGCATAGTTGCAGGTATCATTTTCAAGACGCTGCACGAGTTACTTAATAAAGGGATAACGACATATCCTGCATTTTGGTCTAAAAAATTAGCAAAAAATAAGCTACTAACGATTAACGCGACAGGACAAACTAACGCACCTATATGCATGAAAGCAGTTACGATTGAAGCGAAATGCTCAGTTTGTGGGGAAGACCTACTAATTGAAAAGAGCAGAGAGTTTCATAATAGGTTCGTTGGAAAGTGCAGGGTGGCACCGTCAGAACATGTGTTTTCTTTTGACCATATAACGAAGGAGGGAACATTCCTTCGTTAAAAACAAGACCGTATTTTTAAAGATCATTATGAATAATGCGTTGCGGTTTATATGAATTCGGGTTTGCTGTGGAATCTGATAGCGCCATGCTCGATACGTGAATATTCAAAAGCCTCATCTAATGAACCGAACGGTCCAGCCATTTGCACATTAGAGCATTCACCAGAAGTAACGATAACCATGCCGCTAATAAAGGCGTCAGTGTTATGCATTTCATTCAGTGTATTTGCTTTTCGGCTATCTAATGTCATTACTAAACAGCAGAGGCCATCTGTAGATAAATCAAATGGTGACTCTTCGGGCAAGCGTTCTCGTGAATAACCGAGAAATTGCTGCTCTGACATAGATAGCGGAGTACTGCTTTCCCGAGTAACATTTTTATTAGCGCAGCAATGCTTGTATTTCTTGTTGCTCCCACATGGGCATTTATCATTTCTACCAATTTTCATATTTGTCTCTAGTTTGTTTTGTTCAGTACAGTTATTTACACAAGTCCAAGATGCCTTCGGCTTTTGGGGCTTTCCCCTCACGGGAAATCCCCAGTCGCCTTCGGCTACCCCCTGAGCCTTCGTCGACAGCCCGTCCTTCCCGTTGGGAGGGCGGGCTGTCAACTCGTTCAGCGGGTGACGAAAAGAGCTGCCAGTTTTTATCTGGTATAGCGTATGTGCCTTCAGTGAAACGGATGTGTTTTGGCTTTTGGTTGTAAGCGTGTTTTGAAAGGGTGCTTAATTCACAATGTTGATACTGCGTTTTAATTTGATTTTCATACTCGAGGGAGAAAGGGCGTTCTATACGCTTCACGTTTGCGCCACCCATCATAATTAAATAAGAAAGCCAATCAGATTCATCTGCCGCTTTTTGAAGCTTTCCTAATGGTGTGTCACTACTTTCTAATTCTAACTTTCTTAACTGTCGCCATAACGTAACCGAAGGCAGCCCTAAAAATTGAAACTGCCTTATATTGTATAGTGATGCCCAAGCAGTGATTTTTGATGCAGACTGTTTCGCATCGTTGCCGTAGTTGTCGGTATCTAGAAATTCACCATCAATATTTTTACAAATGTATTTAGCGATATAGTCTTGCGCTGAACCCTTTTCAGGATCTATTGGCTCTGCTTTGAATCTATTTTTGTCCGCGCCGGATTCGTCGGCATCATCTTCCATTGCATAATGCCTTAAAATGCTTGTTACACGTGCCAACTGTTCTGGCGGTGTGAATAGCAATAAATGCCAATGTGGTGTGCCGTCATGGTGTGGCTCAACAACACGCAAGCCGAACACTTCTATTCCTTCGCGATGGAACTGTGCTCTAGCTTTGCGCCATTGGGCATTAAGATACTCATTAGCATCTTTAACAGAATAATTTAAATATTTAGGGTTCGGCTTACCCGATTGGTAGTGTGAATGGAACTTGGATGGTGTGGTGATGGTATAAAAGCACCCCACATGGTTTAGCAGTTTAGAATACTCTTCCGTTCCCTTTATTCGAACCATCAATTCGGCTCTTCTTACTTCAGGATTAGATACGTTTGCCTGATAAGCATCCAGCATAGAAATAAACTCACCATCAGCACTGCAGAACCATTTAGATTTCATAAACTCAAGGGCTTGCTCTTTTTCCCACTTAAATTGGCGCAATCGGTCACTACTGCAATAAGCACTTTTTTTCTGATTCACTAAATCTAACTGTCGACGTATTTCTTCTACTTTTTGGCTGGCAATTCGTTTCAGCTTGTTGAACCAAAATTTCTCTGAACGCGCTTGAATAATGCCCTCAGTGGCTGAAATGTCGTCAGGAAGACTGATGTTGTATTTAAGTAGTTTGGCTTTGCATAGACAGAGTGCGTGGGCTTCACTTAAATCGGCGGTATCGCGCAAGCATTCCATAGCTTTCGATTTAGCAAAGGCTTTGAGTTCTTTGATGTCAGAAGTTAGGTTTAGATCTGCTAAGTGAAGGTGTTTATTTAGGCTGGAAAGGAAGCGGTTGGCTTGTACATAGTCATGTTGTTTAGAAAGCTTGAGGTACTTATGCGCAGCGTCATAAGCAAGAGGGGATATGAAATCGAATATTTTTTTGCGAAAAAGGTGACATTCACGTGTACCAATACCACTTGTCAATTCATTAGGGCAGGTGACAGTCTCGCGACAGTCGAGTACAGATTCACGACACTTTTGAGCCCTATTTAGACCCTGAGAGACCGAATTAGTAGAAAGTGATGATTCGCTGGAAGCAGCGTTATTAGAGGGATAGAGCGGTCTAGAAGGTTCTAGACCGCATCTGGAATTGGTGGAGCTGGCGGGATTTGAACCCGCGTCCAGAAAATGTCTACCTTTGGTAC